>ERZ859980.30-NODE-30-length-94221-cov-9.074358_pt1 | contig 94221 bp, 96 predicted proteins | sample MGYA00509984_ERZ859980 | MGnify/ENA primary metagenome ERZ859980 (study PRJEB30046, sample SAMN00715173) | human gut metagenome | study: EMG produced TPA metagenomics assembly of the A metagenome-wide association study of gut microbiota in type 2... | reverse complement strand
CAGCAATGTTTGAACACGATGTTCAAACAAGCCGCCACTGAGCCACGGATGGCGAATTGGCGGCGGTTGCGTTCGGTATCTATTTGTATATCAGAACATTTAGTTCTTCTTAGTTACAATACATCTGATATTTCTGAAATGAAATATAGGCAGTACGTAATCACTATATGCCCGCCCAATAGAATTAGGAGGACAAAAAATGAGTAAGAAATTAGTCGCATATTTTAGTGCAAGTGGAATTACAAGAAACGTCGCAAAGATGGTAGCAGAGGCAGCGGGCGCGGACCTGTACGAGATCACCCCGAAAGAAGCCTACACAAAGGCAGACTTAAACTGGATGGATAAGAAATCAAGAAGCAGCGTGGAGATGGCAGACAAGAAGATCCGTCCGGAAATCACAGACACCGACGCGAAGATTGCAGAGTATGACGAGATCTTCCTTGGTTTCCCAATCTGGTGGTATGTAGCACCAACGATCATCAACACATTTCTGGAGAAATATGATTTTACAGGCAAGAAGATCGTGCTGTTCGCAACATCCGGCGGAAGCGGATTCGGAAATACCGTAAAGGAATTGCAGCCATCCGCACCGGGCGCACAGTTTGTCGAGGGTAAGCTGCTCAACCATGCAAATAAGAAGGAAATCGAAGAACTGGTAACAGAATTTTAGGAAGGATAAGAACATGGCAAAGATTACACAGACAGCAGGCAGAAATGCACTCGGAGAATTTGCTCCGCAGTTTGCACATTTTAACGATGATGTATTATTTGGAGAAAACTGGAACAACGAGGATATTGATGTCAAGACACGAAGCATCATTACCGTAGTTGCACTTATGGCACAGGGAATCACAGATTCTTCTCTGAAATTTCATTTACAGAATGCGAAAGCACATGGTGTGACACAGAAGGAAATCGCTGCGATCATCACCCATGTAGCATTTTACGCAGGATGGCCAAATGGTTGGGCAGTTTTCAATCTGGCAAAGGAAGTCTGGGATGTTGATGAGGGCGATCTGCCTTACGAAGATCCAGCGATGTGTGCGCATGCAAAGGAAATGGTATTCCCAATTGGACAGCCAAACGATGCATTTGCACAGTATTTCATCGGACAGAGCTATCTGGCACCGGTATCCACCAGTCAGGTTGGAATCTTCAATGTCACATTTGAGCCGCGCTGCAGGAACAACTGGCATATCCATCATGCAAAGAGCGGTGGCGGACAGATTCTTGTATGCGTAGCCGGACGTGGATATTATCAGGAAGAGGGCAAGGAAGCAGTCGAATTGAAACCGGGCGACTGCATCAACATTCCGGCAGAGGTTAAGCATTGGCATGGCGCTGCACCGGATAGCTGGTTCAGCCATCTGGCAGTGGAAGTACCGGGCGAGGAGACATCCAATGAGTGGTGCGAGCCGGTAACAGACGAGGAATATGGTAAGTTGAAATAAAAACATTTAGGATTGCAGGAGGTTTTATACATGGAGTACGCAAAACTTGGAAATACCGATATTGAAGTATCGAAGCTTTGCATCGGATGCATGAGCTTCGGAAAAGCAGGTACAATGCATGACTGGACACTGGATGCGCAGGAAAGCGAGAAGGTGATCAAGCATGCGTTGAATCTTGGTATCAATTTCTTTGATACTGCAAACTGTTATTCAGCAGGAACCAGTGAAGAATATCTGGGACAGGCACTGAAAAAGAATGTGGCACGTGATAAGGTTGTGATCGCATCGAAGGTGTATTTCAATGAGGGTAGACTGTCAAAGGCAGCGATTGAGCGGGAAATCGACGGTTCCCTAAAAGGCTTGGAACCGACTATCTGGATTTGTATATCATTCACCGGTTTGATTTTGATACTCCGATCGAGGAGACGATGGAAGCGCTGGATGGTCTTGTAAAGGCTGGAAAGGTGCGTGCAATCGGTGCATCTGCGATGTATGGATATCAGTTTTATAATATGCAGCTTGCCGCAAAAGAGCGGGGACTGACACCGTTTGCTACGATGGAGAATCATTACAATCTTCTTTACCGGGAGGATGAGCGCGAGTTGATTCCAATCTGTAAGCAGATGAATGTTGCGCTGATGCCGTACAGTCCGCTTGCAGCCGGGCATCTGTCAAGACCTGTGTGGAATACAGATTCTCTGCGGAGTCAGACCGACCGTGTTGCACGTGGAAAGTATGACCGGATGGAAGAACAGGATATGAAGGTGGTTGCCAGAGTGCATGAGCTCTCAGAAAAACACAACTGTAAGATGTCACAGATTGCTCTTGCATGGCAGTGGGCAAAGGGCGTGACAGCACCAATCGTCGGAGTAACGAAGACTGCATACTTGGATGATGCAGCAGGCGCGCTCGATGTGAAGCTTTCCGCAGAGGACGTGGCTTATCTGGAAGAGATGTATGTGCCACATCCGGTTGTTGGAGCCATCAAGGAGAACCCGGCACAGGGCGTTGTGCTGTTGGATGAGAAAAAGTAATTATTTCCCAACCACCAGCGCAAAATATCCCCAATCCCAGATCGGGGATGCAAAACTATTTTCGAGATATTCGCGGATATCCGCATCTTCATAACCGGTCATGCGTGACAGGATTACAATGTAGTCACGGACGGTTTCATAAGAAAGATGATTCGCTCCTTCGGCAGAGTAAAGAAGAAAAAGGCTCTGCCGGATGGATGCATATTCCATGGCAATCCATTCGAGATGTAACAACATATCGTCAATCGTATCCTCCGGCATAAGCAGGTCGGAGAATATTTCGTTTGCCACATAATTGCGAAACAGGATATCGTAGGTATGTAACTGCAGGTGAAAGTCAGCAAGTTTTACATCGTCTGGTACAGTAAATTGTTCTGCGAGCGTAATCAGTGGATTCAAGTACGGCGCGTACAAGCCTTCCCCGATATAATTTACAGATAGATCCTGTAACAGCTCATTGCATTCCATCCATGTGTCCGCAGCCGGAAGTTCTACGTCGTGGATAGCTGCACGAAGCTCTGACAGCGAAGAAAGTGAGAAATATTCAGTTACCTTTGCTATGGTAATCGGAGCGTTTTTTGCCAGTTCAGATAGAATATAAAAGCTTTCTAATAAAGCTTCTTCGATAGAAATATTCGTATCCTGAATCAGATCCATGATCGAAGCGCGGATCAAAAAGAGTGCGTCCGGATCAGACACCTGTGGGAAATCCAGCAGCGTATCTCTCCACAGATCAATCACTGCCGGACAGCATGGCATGAGCATCCCTTCCTTGTGGTTGTGAAAGGTATGATATTCCCGCGGGAAGGTTGCACACGTTTCTGAGAGCACAGAATCTCCGTAGGCAGACACCAAGCGGCACAGCTTGGCGTCATCTAAGAAAGGACAGCGATGCATCGCGTCTAATCCGATTACGTGCTGCCCGTCTTTCTTCGTTGTGTAGGCACTTAAATTCTTGCGGCACTCCGGTACGGTATCCGGCGGAAGAAGCTTCTTCCAGCGGCGGTTCGTGTCTGCATCGACCGCGATTTTCCATTCTTTACAACAGGTGATCGGACATTTGTCCGCAATACAGGTGAATTTGTTATAATAATCCGGCGTTAACATGTGTGATTTTAATTCTCCGTTTCTGTATTTAAAGCCAATATCGGCTGACTGTCTAACATAGCGAAATCATTATAAATGAAAAATGGATATAGGACAATATGCGGTTGACAATTCCGGAAAGCAGCCATATATTATAATCGGTTTTGTATGTGTCTTATATGCATTTTCAAGAAAAATCTGGTGGTATGCATGATTCTATATGTGTAAAATTGTGCTAAAATAAAAGACACGCATAGAGAATGGAGGAATTATCATGAACGAGAATATGAAAAAAAGAAATGAGGTTCTGGCACAGACCGTTATCAAAGGATTGGAATCCCGGAACATGACCGGTTACTATGCAGCAGATAAGGGAGAAGCTTTGAAGCTGGCACTGGAGATAATCGGCGAGGGCAGCTCCGTTGCGATGGGTGGTTGTCAGAGCGCACACGAGATTGGTCTGGTGGATGCCTTGCAGGCAGGAAATTATAATTACATAGATCGTTCGCAGATGACGCCGCGTGAGGGATTGCTGGCAGCATATGATGCAGATGTATTCTTATCGAGCGCCAATGCGATGACGAACGATGGCATCATCGTAAATATCGATGGAAATTCCAACCGTGTGTCCTGTATCGCACAGGGACCGAAGCGGGTGTTATTTATCGTGGGAATGAACAAGGTCTGTTCCGATCTTGATGAGGCGATGAAGCGTGCCAGAAATGTGGCAGCTCCGGTGAACGCCCAGCGGTTTGATGTGAAGACACCGTGCAAGGTCACAGGCAGATGTTCGGATTGTAAGTCTCCGGATACACTCTGCTGTCAGTTCCTGATTACAAGGTTCTCACGTCATGAGGGAAGAATTCATGTGATTTTAGTAAACGATACACTTGGATATTAATGCATTTGCCAGGAATTTATGAGAGGAAATTATTATGCAGAAAAATACGTTAGAAGGGAAAGCCAAAACAAAAAACGGGATTAAACGGTTATGTTTTTGTGCCGTGTGTATTTTGCTTGAAGTTATATTTATAGTCTCCATGATAACAAGACTGAACGAATATGCAGAGATTGTAAATCTTCTGACACGTTTGCTTGGAACAATCCTTGTATTGGCATTATATGCGTCAGATCAGACCTCATCCATGAAGATGCCGTGGATTATTCTGATACTGATATTCCCGATCATGGGTGTTGCGTTATATCTGCTGATTGGTTTAAATGGTGGCACACGGAAGATGCGCAAACGGTATGAGAAAATCGACAGCCGCCTTTTCCCATTGATTCCGGCTAACAGAGATAATCTGGAAAGATTACGTTTGCAACTCCCCAAAGCCGGAAGTATCTCCACGTATATACAGAGAAATTCAAGCTATCCGGTGTACCGGAATACAGATATCACATATTATGATGAAGCAATCAAGGGGCTTCATGCGCAGCTTGCAGATCTGGCGAAGGCAGAACATTTTATCTTTATGGAATATCATGCAATCGAGGATGCGGAAGCGTGGCATATGGTACAGGAAGTATTGGAAGACCGCGTAAAGGCGGGAGTGGAAGTCCGCGTATTCTATGATGATATGGGGTCAATTGGATTTATCAATACAGATTTTATTAAAAAGATGGAAAAAGTCGGTATCCGGTGCAGAGTGTTTAATCCATTTACCCCTGGATTAAATATGTTTTTAAATAACCGGGATCATCGTAAGATTACGGTGATTGACGGTAAGGTAGGATTTACCGGAGGGTATAATCTCGCAAATGAGTATTTTAATATGACCCAGCCATACGGTATGTGGAAGGATACAGGTATTCGTCTGGAAGGAGATGCGGTAAAATCCCTGACCGTGACGTTTCTGGAGATGTGGAACGCCGTGAGTGACAAGGATGCGGATGATGTGGATGTTGAGAAATATCTTACTCCGTCCGGCTACCGGGCAAGACAGGCTGGCTTCGTGCAGCCGTATGCAGATATTCCAACCGATGATGAACAGGTTGGAGAGGAAGTCTATATCAGTATCATAAATAAAGCAGAGAAATACTGCTGGTTTATCACACCTTATCTCATTATCACGGATGAGATGACACATGCATTATGTCTGGCAGCAAAGAGGGGCGTGGATGTACGGATTGTCACGCCGGGAATTCCGGATAAGAAGCTGATTTACAACGTTACGCGTTCGTTTTATCATGGATTGGTTAAGCATGGTGTGCGGATCTATGAGTGGACACCGGGATTTTGCCATGCGAAAATGAGTGTGGCAGATGATTGTATGGCAACCTGCGGAACAATCAATCTGGATTACAGGAGCCTGTATCATCATTTTGAGAACGGCTGTTTCATAGTTGACAATCCTGCTGTATTATCTATCCGGCATGATCTGGAGAAAACGATGCAGGAGAGCAGGGAAGTGACAGAAAAATATTGTTCCGGACGCAGTGCGTATCTGCGTCTGGGACAATTATTCATGCGGTTATTTGCAGGACTGTTGTAGAAGTATTTTACAGGAATTTATCCAGTTCTGCTTCCACCTGTTTTTTCTTTTTAATCTTCGGATGGTCGATGATCGTGTCTCTGGCAACCACCATATCTACGTTGCGGAGCGCATGCAGATCATCCAGAGGATTCTTCGCAGTGACAATCAGATCGGCTGCTTTCCCCTTTTCAATCGATCCCGTGATATCGCCGATTCCGGCAAGCTCGGCGCTTCGCGCGGTTGCCGTATAAAGTGCAAATGCATTCGAGGCACCTGCGTATTTGTGAAAGTAATAAAGCTCACGCCAGAAATCGTACTGCGTGATCCATGGGCAGCCGACATCATTGCCAAGTACAACCGGAATATCGTTTGCCAGTGCCTTCTTGGAGCAATCCACGATTCCTTCGAATACGACATTGCCGTTATATTGCTCGACTTCGGTCGCATTTGTGATAGAGCGGTCGAAGAGCGCATATGGCAGAGCCGGTGAGATCGTTGTGCAGAGAAATGCACCGCGTTCCTTGAATAATTCGATCATCGCATCATCCATCTTCGCACCGTGCTCGATCGAGTCGACACCATTTTCCAGAGCCACGCGGACACCCTCCGGAGATTCCACATGGGCGGAAACGATATAGCCGTCGGCATGTGCTTTGTCGCAGACGGCACGCACCATATCCGGCGACATCTTCAGCTCGCCCGGGACACCCTTTTCTTTGGCGTCTAACACACCGCCGGTAATCATGAGCTTCACTAAGTCAACTTTTTCCTTCTTTGTTTCCATTTGTAAATGCGTAATTCATAAGCAGCCCTCCGTTCTTAATTCTATGTCCACTATACAATAGTTGAAGATAATCTGGCAATATTCGGAATCGCAGGAATGTCATGCAAATTAACAATTCTGAAACGGGTATCTGACGCGGATTCCGGCTGTGGCATGAGTGAACATGTATATTTACATTTTGAATGCACCTGTGCTATACTGTGCGCAGAAAATTTGTGTGAATTTTTCTAATGAATATTTTCGTCACACCCATTTGTTTGGGTGTGACTTTTTTATTTTGGAAAGGAGCTGGTACTATGGAAACGGATAACAAAATGGGACAGGAACCGATAAATAAGCTGATTTTGCAGATGTCCATGCCGCCGTTATTCTCTATGTTTTTGCAGTATTCATACAATCTGGTGGATAGTATGTTTGTTGCAAAAATCAACGAGCAGGCGTTGGCTGCAGTTTCGTTGTCTTTCCCGATTACAACTTTGATGAATGCGTTGTCTATCTGGCTTGGCGTCGGTGTGAATGTACGCATAGCCAGTTATCTCGGACAGAAAAGGCAGGAGAAGGCAGACCGCGTAGCAACACTTGGATTGATTGTCTCTGTGATTCTTGGAATATGCGTGAACCTGTTCGTGCTTGCAATCATGAAGCCGTACTATCGTGCCTTTACAAATGATGTGCAGATATTCTCCTATGGCATGACCTATATGCAGATATGTGCATTTATGCAGATCCCGAATATGGTGCATATTCTAATTCAGAAAGAGTTGCAGGCGACCGGAAATATGCTTGCTCCAATGTGGTTTCAGATTGCGGGAGTTGTATTTAATTTTATATTTGATCCGTTGTTGATCTTCGGGATTGGACCATTCCCGAAAATGGGAATCGTAGGAGCGGCACTTGCCACGGTGCTTGGATATACTTTATCCATGTTGATCGCATTGGTTATGATTCTGTTTACGAAGCAGAAGGTGCGTCTGCAGTTCCAGGGATTCCGCATTGAGGGGAAGATGTTAGGTGATGTGTTTGCCAGCGGACTGCCGTCCTTTATCATGAATGCGCTTGGATCATTTATGGTGACCTTTGTAAATATATTTCTGGTAGCATATTCAGACACTGCAGTGGCGTTCTTCGGCGCGTATTTCAAGGTGCAGCAGCTGATTGTTATGACAGTAAATGGTCTGATTCAGGGATGCCTGCCGATTATGAGCTTCAATTATGGCGCGGGAAAGAAAGATCGGTTACAGCAGTCGTATCGCAGTGGAAGAAAGATTGCGACATGCATGATGGCAGTTGGAACATTGTTGGTGTTGGTTTTCCCCAATCAGATATTAGCACTGTTTTCTGCATCAAAAGCTATGCGGGAGTTCGGCATTCCGGCTATGCGGATTATGGCAATCGGATTTATATTCAGTGGGATTTCAACGATGGCTGCTACCTATGCGCAGGCGACGAACAAACTGATACAGAGTATTGTGATTCAATTGCTGCGGCAGGCAGTTCTGCTTCTTCCGGTTATGTGGGTCTGCAATTTGTTGTTCCATATATGGGGAATCTGGATTGCGTTTCCAATTACCGAGATAGTCGTTATGATTGTATCCATACTGATTGTAAAAAGTGATAAAATATCGCGATAAGCAATCAAAATTTATTTTGGTACTTGATTCATAAAAATCAATCTGTTAGAATACACATATAAAAAGGGAGTAGCTTGCCGGTCGCGGTTCACTTCTTCGTCAAGACAGTTATTGAAACATATAACTCGGAAAGTGATGAAATAGCGAGACTTTTACTGTTTACGCAGTAGGAGTCTCTTTTTTTATACCTACTGCAAAATAAAACAAAGAAAGAGAGGTAGAAAGGATGTTCTTGAAGGTTGTTATTTTGTTGGTAGGTTTTTTGTTTCTTGTGAAGGGGGCAGACTGGTTTGTGGAGGGGGCGGCGAGTATCGCGAAGAAGCTCGGGATTCCGCAGCTTATCATCGGTCTGACGATTGTAGCGATGGGAACGAGTATGCCGGAGGCGGCGGTTAGTATCACGGCGGCGCTGCAGAAGAATGCGGGAATCACGATTGGAAATATCGTGGGAAGTAATATCTTGAATGTTCTGATCATTCTTGGTGTGACAGCGGTGATCACGAATGTAGCGATCCAGACGTCAACGTTTCGTTATGAGATACCATTTATGATGGTAGTAACGATTATACTACTGGTATTTGGAATAACCGGTGGGGAAGTGACATTCGTAGAAGGTATTATTTTCTGGGTTTTGTTCCTGTTATATCTTGGTTATCTGTTTGTGATGGCGAAGAAAGGAACCAATGAGGAAGAAGGCGAAACAAAGGATTACCCGGTATGGAAATGTATTCTTTTCATGGTGATCGGTGGTGTGCTCGTTGTAAAGGGAAGCGATTTCGCGGTCAGCGGAGCATCTGCAATCGCACGGTATTTCGGTATGAGCGAGCGGTTTATCGGACTTACGATTGTAGCACTGGGTACCTCACTTCCGGAGCTTGTGACATCTGTCACAGCAGCGCGGAAAGGGAATGCGGGAATCGCAATCGGAAATATCGTGGGCAGCAATATTTTCAATATCTTGTTCGTAATCGGTACAACTGCACTCATCTGTACAGTGCCATTTGAGAGCAAATTCATCATAGATACGATCATTGCGGTTGTAGTTGGTGCGATCTTGTGGATCGGAACATATAAGCATAAGGAGCTGCGGCGTCCATGCGGCATCTTCATGCTGCTATGTTATGTGGCGTATTTCGTGTATCTGTGTATGATGTAAAGGATGTGTGTTGGGGAAATTCTTTTTCTTTGACTTTTTCTCCCCAATAAAAGTATGTATATAGCAAGCTGGTTGGGGGATTTTTCGTAATTCGAAAAATCCCCCCAATGATAATTGTTAATCTGGTAATTTCACTGGGTGAAAAAATCTAATTTCAAAAAATTTCCCCAAACCCACCAATAAAGATGAGAGATAGTTGGGTAAAAAAGTGGCAATCAGCAAAAGTCATCCAACAGCAGTCAACAATATCCCCAAATTCATACAAAACCACACTGCAACAGTCATCTATATCAACCAATTTATACAAAAACGTACACTATGCGAATATAAAACAAAAAACATTCGTAAAACATCTTGACAAATAAGTTAGTTAGAACTAACATATATGCGAATAAAATAACAAAAATGTTCGCATATAGCAGGGAGGACGCAGAATGTTTATAGAAGGAAAAAATCTGGTAAAGAAATACGGAAAGGGAGAAGCAACGATGTTCGCGCTCGATCATGCCGAGTTTGGGGTAGAGAAGGGCGAGATCGTCGTGATCTTAGGTCCGAGTGGAAGTGGTAAAAGTACATTGCTGAATATCCTTGGCGGTCTGGATAAGGTGACAGAGGGAAGCATGCTGGTAGATGGAACGGACTTGGAGAAGATGTCTGCCAAAGAGCTGGAACTGTATCGGAGGGAGAAGCTTGGATTCGTATTCCAGTCCTACAATCTGACACCGGATCTGACCGTGCGTGAGAATATTGAGATGACAGCAGAGCTTGTGCAGGAGCCGCTCAGTACCGACACACTGATCGAAGAACTGGGACTGAAGAAGTATGAGACACATTTTCCAAAGGAGCTTTCCGGTGGTCAGCAGCAGCGTGTTGCAATCGCGCGGGCAATGGTGAAGAAGCCGGATATCCTTCTCTGTGACGAGTTAACCGGTGCGCTTGATACAAAGTCATCAAAGGATGTATTGCAGCGTGTACAGAAAATGAATGATACATATAAGACGACAGTCGTGATTATTACACACAACCTGAACATCGCCGGAATGGCAGACCGGATCATCAAGATCACGGATGGCAAAGTTGTATCCAATCAGAAGAATGCAGATAAGAAACGAGTAGAGGAGATGGAGCTGTAATATGACGATCAATAAGAGAGCTGGGCGCAGCATAAAGAAAAACATCGCGTTTTATATTATCAGTATCATTCTTACGATGCTGACATCTATGGTGATTGTCGCCGCGGTGTCAACCGGATACACACTGACAAAGGTTGTGGATGATTTTGTGAAGGACTATAAGGCGGAGAATGCGGAGTTTGTCACTTATCAGCCGTTGTCCGATGCAGATATGGAGAAGCTCGAACAGGAATATGATGTGATACTGGAACACAGCCGGTATAAGGATGTAAATGTGGAAAGTGGGGATTTAAAAGGAGCTACGATCCGTGTATTCCCGATGCCGGAGAAGCTGAACCTCTGTGAGGTGCGGGACGGACACGAACCGGGTGACGGGGAAGCACTTCTGACACAGGATTTTGCGGATATGCATGACATCCGGGTTGGAGATACGATTTCCCTTGGGGCGTATGCTTATAAAGTATCTGCTACACGACGAAGGCAGATTATATCTATATGCTTGAGAAGCTGTCCGGCTATATTGATAGTGAGAAATTCGCACTTGTCGTCGTCGATCGCAAGGAATATGACAAGATTGATGCAGATGAGACAAGCTATTATTCTATCAAATACAACAAGGATAATTCCATGGAAGTGCGTGAGAAGTTAAATGAAGGTTATGTGATTGCAAGCTATATGGCGGCAACCACGAACACACGAATCTCCATGCCGGTCAATGAGGGAGATGCCGTTACGAACATGGCAACCATGTATGCACCGGTCATGTTCATCATTATTATCACGCTTGTTGTTATGGTGCTTGGAAGAAATATCAGACAGGAACAGTATCTGCTTGGAACATTTCTGGCACTCGGATTTTCCAAGAAGCAGATCATAAGACATTATATGCGGTATGGGGTACTGCCGGGAGTTGTTGGAAGTGTACTTGGCTTGATTGTGTCCATTCCGTTGACCGGGGTACTGTGCAAATTCTATATCGAATATGATTTTGAAAAGCTTACGTATACACCGGCCTACAATGTACCATCGATCGTTATAGCACTGGTTGTACCAACCGTCCTTTACTGTGCGGCTATCGCAATCCAGGCGGCAAAGCTCTTGAAGAAGTCACCGGTCGATCTCTTAAGAAACACAGGAAAAGATACGAAGACAGTTGGCGTGATGAAGAAGAGTCATGCAAAGACACAGACAAAGATGCGGGTGCGGAGCGTGATCGGACATCCGGGAAGAAGCATTGTAACGGCATTTGGTGTGGCTGTCGCTGCATTCTGTATTCTGACAGGATTTATTATGAAAGACAGTCTGGATACGCTGATGCATGGAGGACTTACAAGCTCTATCAAGTACGAATATCTGTACCGGCTGAATTCGTTAGAGGAAGGCACGCCGGAGCAGGGCGAGGCGTTGTTCCAGAATTACTATGAGGTAGAGGGAAAAACAGTACAGCTTTTGGCACAGGGAATCAGCAAGGATTCGAAATATTTCCCGGACAAGACGGACGGTGGTGACGCGCTTGATCTGGACAAATATTATCTGACAAGTGCGGCTGCACAGACCTATGGTATAAAGACAGGTGATACGCTTACCTTCAGCAATATTGCAGATCTGAAAGAACATAAGGTAACAATCAGTGGTATCGTGACGGACAACACGCATTGCTATCTGTACACAGGAAGAGAAAATGCAACGGCGCTGGCAGGTGTAGACAGTGACGCCTATAACTGCATTATAAGCAAGGATGCATTGTCGCTTGACAAAGACCGCGTGGCAAGTGAGACAACCATGACTGTCACGGCAGACACGATGGAAAATATGATGGGACCGATGCATGCAATCATGGTTATATTTGAGATCGTAGGTGTTGTGCTTGGTGTATTTGTGCTGTATCTGATTATCAACATGATCGTGGCAGAAACAGCAACCAATATCTCGGTTATGAAGGTACTTGGTTTCAGCCAGAAAGAGATTTCAAACCGGGTACTGAATGTCAACCATATTCTGGTATGCATCGGATATTTGATTGGAATCCCGGCTGCATATATGTTTGTCAAGGTCGGTTATTCGGATACGATCGAGAATTATGGTATGCTGTTGTCACCGGTTCTCACAGCCAGAACGTTGGTGATCGGTTTCGTACTTACATGGGTAGTCTATGAGATTTCCCTTCTTCTCCAGAAGAAAAAAATATCAAGGATTGACATGGTGGAAGCTTTGAAGGAAAATAACAGAAACGAGTAGATTTCTTCAGAAGCTTTTTGGGAGGATGCAGATGGCAAAACGGGTATTTACGGAGGAAGAACGGGCAGAGTATAGAGAGAAAATGCTGGATGCAGGGTTTGATTTGTTGAAGCAGTATGGAATGACACATATGTCGGTTGCCAAGATCACCGAGGCAGCCGGCATCGGTGTAAGTACGTTTTATAATTTCTTCTCGTCGAAGGAAGAATATGTGTATGAGGTTCTGCAATACCGGAGAAGAAAGATTCCGGAGCTGATCCGGATTGCATTAAATGGCAAGGAAAAGGCTGGTCCGGCAGAGACGCGCACGTATCTGAAGATGATGATTGATGAGCGGTACAGTGTATTTCCAAGTCTGACACCGGAGGATGAGAAGCGGCTGCTGGAGATGCTTCCGGAACAGGCAAGACCGGATCTGCTGAAAGAGACCGAGACAAGTATTCAATTCTTCCGGCATATGGAAGGCATCCGACCGGATGTGAATATTCCGCTTGTGGCGAATCTGATCAAGGTCTATGTGCTTGCCGCAGAGGGAAAAGAGATGCTGCACCAGAAGGTGTACGAAGTGACGATGGATCGCATGCGGGATCTGATCTTGTATGAGATATTCGGAAGAACGGAATAAAGTTATGAAAAAGGAGCGATGAGCTCCTTTTTTTATGCCCTGAAAATAAGACTGACTTTTCCAGTTTCCCGGTTGTTATATATGAATGACAAAGGAATGAAAGGAAAGGTGCAGTATGAAGAAACAGGCAAGACACAAAAAGAAACAGAGCTACAAAGCGGTAGCGCGTGTACTCGTGACTTTGCTAATATTGATCACTGGTCTGATCGCATACTATTCAATCCGTGGTGGAGATCGCACATTGCTCATGGTATTTCATTCGGAAAAGCAGGTGGCAGATACTTCAGGCGCATGGAATCTAATTCTTGTTGATCGGGATCATTACATTCCTGCCAATTATCAGGTGGAACTGACCGAATTATCCAATGGGGAAAAGGTGGATTCAAGGATCTATCCGGAGCTACAGCAGATGTTTGATGATGCAAGAGCGGCGGGACTTGCGCTGTTTGTGCGGGAAGGGTATCGGACAACAAAGGAGCAGCAACAGATCATGGACGATCGAATCAAAGAATATGAAAATCAGGGCTGCTCGAAGAAAGAGGCGAAGAAGAAAGCGGAGGAGTATGTTGCGATTCCGGGGACGAGCGAGCATCAGTTAGGACTCAGTGTGGATATCAACGCGGATACATCCAAATGTTCATCGGATGCTGTCTATCAGTGGCTGGATGAAAATGCATATAAGTACGGATTTGTGAAACGCTATCCAGAAGATAAGACAGACATTACATCCATCAACAACGAACCGTGGCATTACCGGTATGTGGGAAAGGATGCAGCAAGAACGATGAAGCAGGAAAATCTGTGTCTGGAAGAATATCTGATAAAATATAAATAAAACTGACTTTTCTGACGCGTATGTTGTTATAGTAAGTGGGGATAGAAAAGAGGTGAGAGCGAGAATGGAGTCTACAAGCGATTTTCTGCTGGTGCACCGGGCGAGAGCCGGGGATGAGGAAGCATGTGAGAGACTGGTCAGGAAATATTATCCAAGCATTTATCAGTACTGTTTGCTGCATATATATGACACCTATGAAGCAGAGGATCTGACACAGGAAGTGTTTGCCAGAGCCTTTGAAAGCTTAGAACGATACAGGGAATATGGCAAAGTAAAAAATTATCTGTACACAATCGCCGGAAATGTAGTGAAAAATTATTATAAGAAGAAAAAGGATATTCCGCTAGAAGAACTGCCAGAGGCGGAATCCGAAAATCGTGTGGACACGGTTGGTATCCGGCTGGATATCGAACAGGCGGTGCGGAAGCTGCCGGAGGAGCTACGGGAAGTTGCGATTTTGTCGTTCTTTCAGGAGCTGAAGCAAAGAGAAATCGCAGGATTGCTCCAGATTAAGCTCTCATTGGTGAAATACCGGATTGGACGGGCGAAGGAGCTTTTGATCAAAGAATTGGAGGTGGAAGAATGAAAGCTTACAGACAACGGATACAGGAATATAGAGATTTCGTACAGCAGACATGTATACGGGAAGAAGCGGGGGCATGCACGATAAAGGTGTGTCAGGATATTCTGACAGAACAGGCACTCCAGATGGAATCAAAGAAGACATCGTATTTTGAATTCTTATATGAGCAGTCACGGTTCATCAAAAAAAGATGGTGGGTGTTGCAGGGCGGAGTGCTTCTGTATCTATGGCTGTGGCTGAGCAACAATGCCAACGACATGAAAGAGACAATGCGACTTATGGGAATTTTCGCAACGATGTTTGTGATTTTGATCGTTCCGGAAGTCTGGAAAAACCGAAGAAACGGTGCCGTCGAGGTGGAACAGGCATCGTATTATACGCTTCGCCGGATCTGTGCGGCGAGAGTCCTGTTGTTTGCAGCAGTGGACTTCTTGATTGTCATGATATTTTTGGCGGTAGCATATCGGACAACGGCACTTACCCTGAACAATCTGGTTGTGAACTTCTTACTTCCGGTCAATGTGTCCTGTTGCATCTGCTTCCGCGTGTTGTATAGCAGATGGGAACGGTCAGAATATGTTGCCGTGATGCTATGTCTGCTATGGGTGGCAGTCTGGACGATGATTGTTGTAAATGATGCGGTCTATCAGAGGATTGCATCTCCGGTCTGGAAAGCGATGCTGTTGCTGACATTTGTATATGTTGTGTATTGTGTTCGGAAGTCATTGACTTTCGATGAGAAAATGTTGGAGGATTACACCAATGAAATTAGAGTTTAAGCATGTAACAAAACGATATAGCGAGGTAGCCGCTGTCCGGGAAGTAAACTGTGTTATGGAACAGGGCATCTACGGATTGCTCGGAGTCAATGGCGCAGGGAAAACAACATTGATGCGGATGCTGTGTACGATCATCCAGCCATCGGAAGGAGAGATTCTATGGAATGGCAAGGAAATCTGGAAGCTTGGTAGTGCTTATCGGGAGGTGCTTGGATATCTGCCACAGGAGTTTGGGTATTATCCCGATCTGAATGTGTATGATTATATGATGTACATTTCTTCGATAAAGGGACTAAAGCAAGCATTTGCCAACAGGAGAATAAAACAGCTTTTGGAGCAGGTAGGTATGTGGAAGTTCAGAAAACGGAAGATGAAGCATCTGTCTGGCGGCATGGTCCGGCGCGTGGGGATTGCGCAGGCAATGTTGAACGATCCAAAGATTTTAGTGTTAGATGAGCCGACAGCAGGACTTGATCCGAACGAGCGGATACGGTTCCGCAACCTGATCAGTGAGCTGTCCGAGAACCGTCTTGTATTGTTATCTACCCATATCGTGTCGGACATTGAATATATTGCAAATGAAATCATGCTGATGAAGGATGGAATGCTTTGCTATACAGGAACCGCGGAAGAGTTGCTTGCATCCATGCAGGAACGTGTATGGCTGTGTCAGGTGCCGAGAAATATGGTCGAGAACTATATGCGGAAATATCTGGTCGGAAATATCAAAACATCCGAAAATGGTGCAGAGCTTCGGATCATATCGAAGGAGAAGCCGATGGCGGAAGCTGTGCTGACAGAGAAGAATCTGGAAGATGCATTTTTGCTTTATTTCGGGGAAAAATCGGAGGAACGACAGGATGCTTAAATTAGAGTTGAAACGGATTTTTTCAAAGAAGTTAAATGTGCTTGCCGTTGGACTGATGGTGATATTGGCAGCAGTGTTTAGTGGATTTGCTGCGACCAGCAACCGGTATGTGGATGCGCATGGAACGGTCAGCACAGGAATGCTGGCAACGAGAAAGCTTGTAGAAAATAAACAGGAGTATGCAGGTCCCCTGACGGAAGCAGAACTCACGAAGATTGTTGCACAGTATAAAGCGGTGATGGCACAATCCCAAGAGGAGCAGGATGCAAATTATGGGACACTATATCAGCCAATCGATGATATCCTGAATTTCATGATATCCGTGCTAACACCAGATGAGGGATACGATGAGACAGTTTTGGATTCGGTGACGGAGGATTCCGTACAGGATTTCTATACGTGGTATCGAGGAAATATGAAATGGATGGCAGATCAGTATGGAAAGACTCCTGAACAGAAAGATTATCTGGAGAAGAAATACAGTGAGATTATATTGCCGCTCCAATACGAATCCTATGGTGCATGGGATACGATGATTATGTATGCGGAGACATATTCGATCGTGCTGGCAATTCTGGTTGGATTTATCTGTGCAGGAATATTTGCAGATGATTTTCAGACAAAGGCGGATGCGGTATTTTTTGCTTCGAAGTATGGCAGAACCAAAGCAATCAGGACAAAGATACTGGCGGGCGTTGTTACGACAACAATGATTTATTGGACAGGAATTGTCCTGTTAAGTGCAATCAGCTTTGGCATTATGGGAACCAGTGGCATGCATACACCGTACCAGATGTCGGAAGCATATAGCATCTACATCATGACATATGGACAATATTACGCACTGACAGTAGCATGCGGTTACATTGCAAGTCTGCTTGCAGCGTCTTTAGCCATGCTGGTAGCGGCGAAGATGCATACGATCAGTGTTGCTGTCTGCATTCCATTTTTTCTGTACTGCTTACTACCGTTTATTGGGCGGGTATTGTCCAGCTATACAAAGGTGTTCAACCTGATTCCGACGATCCTTACAAATGTGGAAGCAAGCGTCAGGGTGCCGTTGTTGTATCAGATTGGAACGCATGTGATCCGGCAGGTTCCACTTGTAATGGTGATGTATACCGTTCTTTCCATCGTGCTATTGCCGCTTATTTACCGAAGTTTCCGGCGATATGGGAGAGCGTGAAGGTTACAACGGCATAATGAGTGGAACATCGATATGACGCGAGTATTTTTGATATAAAATAAATGAGGACAGTGAAATTTTCGTTTGACTTTTTCAAAAACAACAAATATAATAATCCACGAACGAGTAGCAGACCTGCGTAAATCCAGTTTTGCTGCTCGTTTTTATTTTTATATGTCATTAAAAAGTGTGTAGCTGATCAGCGTAAGTCCAACTTACTTAGATAGTTACGCATTATTTTTTTGCGGAAGAAGCATCAGAAAAAGGAGGATTTAGAAAAATGGCAGAAAGTAACAAGATGAAGGATATGCCGGTGAATAAGCTCATGATCCGGATGGGTATTCCGATGATTTTATCCATGGCATTGCAGGCTGTCTATAATATTGTAGATAGTGCGTTTGTTGGAAATATGAAGGTGGGTAGCGAAGCTGCGCTGAATGCGCTGACGCTGGTATTTCCGGTGCAGATGCTCATGGTTGCAGTTGCAATCGGCACCGGTGTTGGCACGAATGCGCTTCTGGCAAGGACGCTCGGACAGGAGAATCCGCAGAAGGCCGCGAAGGTAGCAGGAAACAGCTTGTTTCTTGGAGCGATAATCTATGTAGTCTGCCTGTTGTTCGGCGTGTTTGGTGTGAAAGCATACATTTCGTCACAGACGGTTGATTCACAGGTAATCTCTATGGGAACGGGCTACCTGCGTATCTGCTGTGTGTGTTCGTTCGGCATTATATTCTTTTCTATGTTCGAGAAGCTGCTACAGGCAACGGGACGTTCCCTTTACTCCACGATTGGTCAGGTCGTAGGTGCTGTGGTAAATATCATTCTTGATCCAATCATGATCTATGGTATCGGACCGGTTCCGGAAATGGGTGTCGAAGGTGCCGCTTATGCAACAGTGATCGGACAGATTGCATCGGCAGTGCTATTATTCATCTTCCATAAGAAATTCAACAAGGAATTTGAACAAGGAGTATCCTACATGAAGCCGGAGGGCAGGATTATCCGTGAGATTTATTCCGTCGGACTTCCGGCGATCATCGCACAGGCACTTATGTCTATTATGGTGTATGTGATGAACCTGATCCTAAAATTCAACGCGGCCGCCCAGACAGCCTATGGTCTCTTCTACAAAGTACAGCAGTTTGTGCTCTCCTGGCATTTGGGCTTCGTGACGCAATCACACCGATCATTGCATTTGCTTATGGAAGAGGAAATAAGAAACGGATCAATGATGGAATTAAGTACGGTCTGATATACACAATCGTTCTGATGGCTGTCGGAATTTTGATTTCGGAGCTTTTCCCGGAATCATTTGCCGGATTATTCAATGCAGGGCAGTCGAGGAAATATTTTATTCAGGCGATGCACGTTATCTCGATCAGCTTTCTTTTTGCAGGCATCAACGTCGCATATCAGGGCATCTATCAGGCATTAAACGGCGGTATAGAATCACTTGTGATCTCGCTGCTCCGACAGCTTGTAATCATCCTTCCGCTTGCAGGGGTGTTCTCTATCTTCGTCCGAAATGGGCAGATGGGCGTGTCACTTATCTGGTGGGCGTTCCCGATTACGGAGCTTCTTTCGTGTCTGGTCGGGTATGTGCTTTTGAAGCGGATTAAGAAAAACAGGGTTGGGGAGATTGCAGGTGAGAAAAGGGTATAAAATTATAATGCAAATCTCCCCTTTAACTTGATGTAAACGTAATTACATAGTATAGTTATGTCCAAATACAAATGACAGCTATGGTAATGGGAGATAGTTTTGGTCGCGATGGAAGCAGATATTTTATTATGGATTCAAAATAATATACGGAATGATGTGTTGACACCAATATTCAGGTTTATTACGACACTTGGAAATGCGGGCGTGATCTGGATTGTCCTTTCTGTGGGATTGCTGATCCCGAAGAAGACAAGGCGCGTTGGCGCGTTGGCGTTAGTTTCGCTTGTCTTCTCGGCTTTGATTGATAATGTGATCTTGAAGAACGTCGTTGCGCGGACAAGACCATATGAGGTGATCGAAGGACTGACAAGTCTGGTCGGTGTACAGAAGGATTATTCCTTTCCGTCCGGACATACCGGTAGTGCCTTTGCAGCGGCGGTTGTGATGTTCCTGGGATTGCCGAAGAAGTATGGGATACCGATTTTAGTCTTTGCCTGTCTGATGGGCTTATCCCGGTTGTATGTCGGCGTGCATTATCCATCGGATGTGCTGGGCGGAGCATTGATTGGGACTGGCATCGCGCTGTTCACATATTGGTTCGGCACAGTCCGGATAGAATAAAAGGCATAAAACGAAAGAAGGAATAACGATGTGGATTGCATTTGCATTTGGCTCTGCGCTGTTCGCAGGACTGACCGCAATCTTGGCAAAATGTGGAATAAAAAATACTGATTCCAACATTGCAACGGCACTCCGGACAATTGTAGTCCTGATTTTTTCATGGATCATGGTATTTGTCGTAGGCGCACAGAACGGGATTACGACATTGACGGGGAAGACGATTGTCTTTCTTGTGCTTTCCGGTTTGTCGACCGGTGCGTCGTGGCTTTGTTATTACCGGGCATTGCAGCTTGGAGATGTTAACAAGGTGGCTCCGATTGATAAATCCAGTACGATCCTTACGATGTTGCTTGCGTTTATCTTTTTGAGGGAAAATCTGTCGGTACTGAAAGTGATTGCGATGGTGGCGATTGGAGTGGGTACCTATCTGATGATTCAGAAAAAAGAAGTGGATAAAACGGAAGAAGCATCCGGGAAGAAATGGCTGTTTTACGCACTTGCCTCTGCGGTATTTGCAAGTCTGACGTCGATTCTCGGGAAGGTTGGCATGCAGGACATCAATTCCAACCTCGGTACAGCCATCCGGACGATTGTGGTACTCATCATGGCATGGGTGGTTGTATTTGTGACCGGAAAGCAACATACCGTAAAGCAGATCGACAAATCAAGCTGGATATTCTTAGTATTATCCGGAATTGCAACCGGTGCTTCGTGGCTTTGTTATTACCGGGCATTACAGACCGGACCGGCAAGCGTGGTTGTACCAATCGATAAGCTTAGTATCTTAGTTACGATTGCATTTTCCTATGTCGTATTTCATGAGAAATTAACGGCAAAGGCGGGTATCGGTCTAGTGTTGATTGTTGCCGGAACGCTGCTGTTGTTGCTCTGGCGAGCTTAATCTTCAGGATATGAAGAAGGCTGCCGAGTTCAGGGGAGGAACCTGCGATTCTGAAGCTATGGACAAAGGAGACTGGAACACACCATTAGAGTTTACATGTCAGTTTGGACATAAGTTTAAGGGGGGAGTCCAAGACTTATTCTTGATAAAAAGGTAGAATCTGTTTCCATGCGGGGGATAATCTGTCGGTTGCAGGTAGTTTGTCAGTTTAAATATTTTTTGCGATAGTCACTCGGCGACATGGAGACGTATTTCCGGAAAACACGGGAAAAATGCCCCGGGGAAGAAAAACCGAGATGCAGACTGATGGCAGTCAAAGGTTGATCTGTGTAGCGGAGGAGGTGTTTTGCCTCCTCTGTTTTTCGGTTAAGTATAAAATCTGTGAGCGTGATATTACTTTCTGCCTTAAAACGTTTTGAGAGATATGATCTGCTCATATAAAATTCTTTTGCCATGGCTTCCACCGTAATCGTTTCTGACATATGATGGTCAATATAGTTTGCTACATCTGAAACAAGCTGTGATTTTGCCCCTGCTTCCTGTAACTGGTTTACATGCCTGGCAAAGTCTATGAGCATACGATAACGAAGATTGATAATCCTTGAATAATCATTTGATGATTCGCATTTCTGTATGTAGCTGTCACTCAGTGTGAATGCATCATCGGGATTCATGCCACCGTGGATAGCCGAACGTGAAACAAGCGTAGTTGTAGCGATAAAGGTATCCTTTAATTGACGAAGCTGATTGTCGGACATCGTACCAATCTTCAGAGCTGTAGATTTCTCAATCACTCCTGTTAAGGCCATATAATCGCCTTTTCGAACCATATTCATCACATTCTGTTCGAGATCATAAGTGTTATGGAGCACTATGCTTTGATTTGTGTCATTGGAGAAAAACATTTCAGCATCATGCTTGTTCATTGATTCTATAAACTGCTTTTGTATGGCATCGTCAATGAAAACATCATGAAGGAAGCGTTTTTCATCGTTCAGTATATAATTTAAAAGACACAGAATCTGCATAAGACTTTCTAATGGTATATGGGTGATATTCTGCATGGCGATTATAAAATCATCGGTATCGTCTCCCGGTATGTCTAATTGCATGGCAAGATCCCGTAGTGTTGGCGTGGAGTTGGGAACCTGGCTTGCCGGTCCGATTACAATTTTATAATTATCGGAATTAACAATGCCATAGTAACAAAAATGTGCAGTCATAAAATAACTGATCCGGTCAGTGATTTTTAAAATGTCCGCCTGGTAGATGGACACAGGATCCTTAATTAGATTGACCGTGGAGTAATAAAAAATAAGTGTATTGTTTTTATAAATACGTGTCGGAATCCCGAACACACTGCCGATTATAGTACCAATATAATTGTAATCAATGGATTGCATGGCGAGTTCCTCCTCATGAATATGACACAATTATACTATTGTGAACACATATGTGCAAGAAATACGAAAAAAATAGTGCTAAAATCCCGAAGGATAAAAAATATAAGAAAGGAACCTATGAATTATGTACACAAAAAATACAAAAAAGAAAATTGAAAACATGCCATTACAGGAACGAATAGCCTATGGCTACAAAAAAGTAATTATGCTGATGCTTATTTCAGGGCTGCTTTCCATAATAGCGATAGGCGTATTGCTTGCCGGCCTTTTGAATTATGTGCAGAAAATCAATGCTTCAGACATAGCAGTGAAAATGTGCAGAGTGAATGTAAATGCTGCTGCAAGAAATATAAGGGAAATGGCATTGGATGACGATGAAGCTTCTTATGATGACTATGAAAAGACAATAACAAAGCTGCTTGCAGATGTTGATGCCCAGCTAAAAATAATAAAAGAAACCGGGGTTGTCTCAGAAGAAAATTATACAGAATATGCTACAGCATTATCGGATTGGGAAGACATAAGCACATCCATTATAGAGGAAATACGACAGGGACAAAACCAAAAAGGAGTAGAGGATATCCTTACCCAATGTACACCTGCGCTGAACAAATTAGTAGATATTGCTTTGAAATTAGATGATATTACAGACATAGCCAGTGATAAGGCAGTCAGAAATACCGTATTATGTGCTATTTTCGGTGTTGCTTTTATTATATTCTTTATAAGTCTGGCGTGGATAAATTCAAGAAAAACCAGCAAAAAAGTACTTTCGAGCATTTTGGAGCCATTGCATGCCATCGAAGATGTTGCAAAGGAGCTGACAGAAGGAAACTTACACAGCATGTTGGAGTATCGTTCGGAAGATGAGATCGGACGATTGGCACATAGCATGCGTAAATCTATCCGGATCCTGGGCTCTTATGTAGATGATATAGACCGCGCAATGAAGCTGTTTTCAGAGGGAAATTTTGATGTGCAGCCGAATGTGGAGTGGAAGGGAGATTTTGTTGGAATCCTGAATTCCTTTATGGCATTTGAAGAAAGTATGGCGGCTATGGTAAAGGGAATACAGACGGTTTCGGATCAAGTGTCTGGTGGTGCAGAACAGGTGTCATCCGGGGCAACTGAGCTGGCAGATGGAGCAACGAACCAGGCAGCAGCGGTAGAGGAACTGACGGCAACGGTAGAGAATGTTTCGGAACAGGTTCAACAAAACTCACAGGCTGCAAGTAAGATAAGTACAAAGGTAGTGGCACTTGGAGACGATATTTTGGAAAACAATGCCAAGATGCGTGAGATGGTAAAGTCTATGCTTGAAATTAAAGACGCATCCATACAGATAGAAAAAATTATTGAAACCATCAATGATATTGCATCACAGACAAATCTTCTTGCATTAAATGCGTCTATTGAGGCAGCGAGAGCCGGAGAAGCGGGGAAAGGATTTGCGGTTGTTGCCAATCAGGTAAACCAGCTTGCAGATCAGAGTGCACAGGCAGTAAAGGAATCGGCTGCTTTGATCAAAACATCCGTGAATGCGGTTGGAAAAGGGGTTTCATTTGCCGAGGAGACTGCACAGCAGCTGGAGATAATTGCACAAAACTCTAAGATTATTACCGGAGAGGTATCCGATATTGCGGATACGCTTGCAAATCAGACAGTCGAAATACAGCAGATCAATGAAGGAATAGAGCAGATCAATGATGTTGTACAGAGTAATTCTGCAACGTCGGAAGAGTGCGCTGCGGCGAGCATGGAGATGAACGACGAAGCAGATCATTTACGGAATATGATACAGGAAATCAAAGTGGCTGAATTTAATAAATAGGCAGAAGCATGAGTAATATTATATTTAAAGGATAGTTATACTATGGAAGAATATAAAGATGGAATGCTTTCAAACGTTGATTTTAATAATATAATAGAAATAAGCATAGATTCTTTGAAGAAATCTGTCTAAACAGCGGGAACTTACAAAAAGAGCATCTAGCCATTCCTTTTGTTTCGTGATAGAATAAGACATTCAATGAAATCGGAGGAATTTTTATGAGTAACGAAAGCAAGCGCTGTAAGGTGCACTATACAGGAACATTCAACGATGGAACAAAGTTTGATTCATCTTATGATCGTGGTGAGCCACTGGAGTTTGTATGTGGTGCAGGCATGATGATCAAAGGATTTGATGAAGCGGTAAAGAATATGAATATCGGTGAGATCGTCGATGTACATCTGATGCCGGAAGAAGCTTACGGTATGCCGGATCCGGCGAATATCATCACAGTTGCATTCGAGGATATGCCTGGTTCTGAGAACCTGGAAATCGGCAATCAGGTTTATTTGACAACTCCATACGGACAGCAGTTTCCGGTGAAGGTTGTGGATAAAGACAAGGAAACCATCACCTTTGATGCCAACCATGAGATGGCAGGTAAGGAACTGAATTTCAAGATTGAGCTGCTTTCTGCAGAATAAAGATCATAAAAAGCGTGGACACGAAATGTATCCACGCTTTTTTAATGAAATAACGGGAAAGGTGACGCAAAACGATTGAAAAAGGACGGAAAATATGTTACTGTCATTTCGTTCGCTTTTGCGTTTACTGTGTGGCCTGACTCGATAGCAGCGTGATATTTACGATGCCGCCATGTATATTTGCAAAAAGGAAAACGATCATCGAAACAAATATGGAAAGGATAGAGGGTAGGTTACATGAATAGAAAACATCCAGAGAAGCGGGGGGCTTTTTCCGGCAAGCTTGGCTATGTGTTATCGGCGGCAGGTGCGTCGGTTGGTCTTGGAAATATATGGAGATTTCCGTATCTGGCAGCAAAATACGGCGGAGGAATTTTCCTGCTCGTCTATATTCTGCTGGCACTGACATTCGGATACACGATGATCGTTGCGGAGTCCGCACTCGGACGTATGACGCAGAAAAGCCCGGTTGGCGCATTCCGTTCCTTCGGTAAGAAGAAATGGATTTCCTTCGGCGGCTGGATCAACGCGATCATTCCAATCCTGATCGTACCGTATTATTCGGTCATCGGCGGCTGGGTAATCAAATACTTGGCAGAATATATCCGTGGAAATGGAACGAAGCTTGCAGAGGACGGATATTTCGGATCATTTATATCAAATGGTGTATCGACGGAGCTTTGCTTTGTGATTTTCTGTCTCATAACACTGGCAATCATTTACGCCGGTGTACAGAATGGAATTGAGCGCGTATCGAAAATGATGATGCCAATTCTTGTTGTGCTTTCTGTGGTCATTGCCATCTATTCTGTGACAAGACCGGGCGCAATCGAGGGCGTGAAATATTTTTTGGTACCAAATGTAAAGAATTTCTCATGGATGACGGTCGTAGCTGCGATGGGACAGATGTTTTACTCGCTGTCGATTGCGATGGGTATTCTGATCACGTTTGGTTCTTATATGAAGAAGGATACATCCATCGAGGGTGCGACCAGAAATGTAGAAGTGTTTGATACCGCAATCGCGATCATGGCTGGACTTATGATTATTCCGGCAGTGTTCGCATTTTCTGGCGGAGATCCAGATACATTGCAGGCAGGTCCTTCACTCATGTTTATCACGATTCCGAAGGTGTTTGCGAACATGGGATTTGGAATGGGCGTTGGAATCCTGTTTTTCCTGCTTGTGTTATTTGCAGCACTTACAAGCTCGATTGCCCTGACGGAAAGTGCCGTTGCGACTTTTGGGGATGAGCTTGGCTGGGGACGGAAGAAATCAACGGTTGTGATCGGACTGATCATGATTGCACTTGGAACATTATCGAGTCTTGGGTATGGACCACTTGGATTCGTGAAGATCCTCGGAATGCAGTTTTTGGATCTGTTTGATTTCCTTACGAATTCGGTAATGATGCCAATTGCAGCATTTGTGACAAGCCTGCTTGTATCACGTGTGGTTGGAATCGACAAGATCGAAGAGGAGATTCGCCACGGAGAAAGCACGTTCCGCAGAAAGAAAATATTTGTTGTGATGATTAAATATCTGTGCCCGATCTTCGCGCTGATCATCCTGCTTAGTTCCGTTGCGAATGCGTTTGGCTGGATATCAATGTAAAAAGAAAATATGATGATGAACGTAGCCAAACAGATGATTGCGGAACATGTTTTCGGGTAAATCAGAGGTAATCGGATATGGAACCAAAACAGGAGCATAAAATGATATCCCGTGCAGATATCCTGCTGATCGTCGGGATTCTGATTCTGGCGGTGGCAGGACTTTTTGCGTGGAAGAAGCTGGAAACGCCCGGAGCGTACGTTGATATCATGATCGATGGTGATTCTGTGAAGACATTGCGGCTTGACCAGGATGCAAGCTATGAGGTAAAGCAGCAGGTGGGTGTTAATACGGTTGTTGTGCAGGATGGCAGTGTGACTGTGCAAGATGCAGACTGTCCGGATAAGATCTGTGAGAAGCACCGGGCAATCAGCCAGACTGGGGAGACGATCATCTGTCTGCCACACAAACTTGTAGTGGAGATTAAAGAGTAGATGGACATAGACTAGACATAGAAGACGAAAAGAGACAGAGCACAGTGAAGGACGCACACGGACAAAAAAATAACCAATCACAATTAAATAATAACCATAAAATTGCACTCTGCGGTGTGCTGATTGCACTAGCCATGATCTTATCGTATCTGGAAAGCCTGGTGCCAATCCATATGGCGGTACCGGGGGTGAAGCTTGGTCTTGCCAATCTTGTTACGATCATCGCGTTGCAGAAACTGGATCTGAAGTCGACGGTTGTAATCTCGGTCGGACGTATCATCCTGTCGAATGTTCTGTTCGGAAATATGGCGGTGTTACTGTACAGTCTGGCCGGTGCGGCATGCAGTATTCTGATCATGACACTGCTCAAAAAATGCCGGGTGTTCGGACTGGTAGGAATCAGTGTTGCAGGCGCAGTCTTCCACAATCTGGGGCAGATCCTGGTCGCGGTCTGCGTGATGGAAAACGTGCGTATTTTTTATTATATGTTCATCCTGTTGATTACCGGAACGGTCGCTGGTGTAGCAATCGGATTGCTTGCTTCGTTTCTATTAAAAAATATAAGAATATAGTCACAAAAGTTGTGAAATTAAGGACACATTTGTTGATAAAAATCCTCACTTGTATTAGAATAGTAATAAATATTTTTTAGAGTGGGGTCAGTACGATGAAACTAACTTTTAAAGGAGGCATCCATCCATACGAAGGGAAAGAACTTACGATGGATAAGGATGTAATTGAATATGTCCCAAAGGGAGATATGGTATATCCACTGAGTCAGCATATCGGTGCACCTGCGAAGGCGGTTGTCAAAAAAGGTGACCGTGTTTTGGTAGGGCAGCTGATTGCAGAAGCCGGTGGATTTGTTTCTGCAAACATTCATTCTTCTGTATCCGGAACAGTCAAGGCCGTGGAACCTAGACTGACTGCATCCGGTTCTAAGGTCAATTCGATCGTGATCGAAAATGACAATCAGTTTGAAGAAATTGAATATGTGAAAAATGACAAACCGCTTGCGGAGCTTAACAGGGAGGAAATCCTCGAAGCAATCAAGAACGCAGGCGTTGTCGGCATGGGTGGCGCCGGATTCCCGACGAATGTCAAGCTCTCACCGAAGAATGCAGACGAGATTGATTACATTATCGTGAATGCATCCGAGTGTGAGCCATATCTGACATCGGATTACCGTCGTCTGCTTGATGAGACGGACAAGGTGATTGAGGGCTTGCGTCTTGCACTTGCAATCTTCCCGAAAGCAAAGGGAATCATCGCGGTCGAGGATAACAAGCCAAAGGCAATCCAGAAGTTGAAGGAAGTGCTTGGAAATGATCCGGACATCAAGGTCAATTCCATGAAGACCAAGTATCCGGAGGGAGCAGAACGTCAGCTCATCTATGCGAATACCGGACGGTATATCAATTCGAAGATGCTTCCGGCAGATGCCGGCTGTATCGTACATAATGTAGATACGGTGTATTCCATCTGTGAAGCTGTACGGCAGGGCAAACCGTTGATTCAGAGACTGGTGACTGTGGCCGGTGATGCGATTACAGAACCATGCAACTATCTTGTACGGATAGGTACAAGCTTTGCAGAGCTGATCGAGGCAGCAGGTGGATTCCTGCAGGATCCGGAGAAGATCATTGCCGGTGGCCCGATGATGGGAAAAGCTATCTATGATCTGAATATTCCGGTTACGAAGTCCGCATCGGCAATTCTATGTATGACGAAGGATGAGGTCTCGGAATATGAGCCGAGTAACTGTATCCGTTGCGGCAGATGTGTGGAGGTTTGTCCGGGCAGAGTGATGCCGAACAAGCTTGCGACACTGGCAGAACAAGGCGATCTGGAGGAGTTCCAGAAGTTAAATGGTATGGAATGCTGTGAGTGTGGCTGTTGTTCGTATGTATGTCCGGCGAAGCGTCATCTGACACAGACGATTGCAGGCACAAGAAAAGCCATCTTGGCGAATCGCAAGAAATAGGAGGTGCGAGAAAGTGGAACAGGAAAATTTGAAATTAAAGGTCTCTGCTTCCCCGCATGTGAGAAGCAAGGCAACGACATCGGATATCATGTTCGATGTTGTGATTGCATTAGTCCCGGCAACGGCATTCGGTCTGTACATATTTGGCTGGTATGCAGCGTTACTGGTCGCAGTCTGTATCGGAAGCTGTGTGGGGTTTGAAGCACTGTATCAGAAGTGTATGGGCAAGAAGGTAACGGTTGGAGATTTCTCAGCTGTGGTAACCGGATTGCTGCTTGCACTGAATCTGCCACCAAACCTTCCAATCTGGATGGCGGTTGCCGGTTCCGCATTTGCAATCATTATCGTAAAGCAGCTTTTTGGCGGACTGGGACAGAATTTTATGAACCCGGCACTTGGAGCGAGATGCTTCCTGCTGCTGTCGTTCTCACGTTATATGACAAACTTCGTATACGATGGTGTGGCAACTGCAACACCACTTGCGACATTGAAGCTTACCGGCATGGTGAACTTAAGAAGTATGTTCCTTGGATATACCGCAGGAACGATCGGTGAGACATCCGTGGTTGCTCTGCTGATCGGTGCGGTCTATCTGCTTTGCAAGAAGGTGATCAGCCCGAAGATTCCGTTGATCTATATCGGAACATTTACAATCGCAGTTGCAATCTATGCTGTGACACAGGATTACAATGTCCCTGTTTATGTGGCTGCACATCTGTGTGGTGGCGGACTGATGCTTGGTGCATGGTTCATGGCAACGGATTATGTGACAAGTCCGATTACTTCCTCCGGAAAGGTAATTTACGCAATCGGACTTGGACTTTTGACATTTGTACTTCGTATCTTTGGCAGCAGTACCGAGGGTGTATCCTATTCAATCATCATCATGAACCTGTTAGTCCCTCTGATCGAGCGTGCAACCGTACCGAAGGCATTTGGTGAGGGTGCGGAAATCAAGGATAAGAAGCAGGCGAAGCTTGCCGTGAAGGAAGCGAAGAAGGAAGCAAAGAAAGCTGCGAAGACAGAGGATACTTGGGACGGTGATGACAAGGAACCAAAGAAGAAAGACAAGATGGATGTCAAGGGCATCGTGGTTGCAATCGTTGCAATCTGTGTGATCACAGTTGTGATGGGTGCAGCACTTGGCGGTGTCTACAGTGTGACGAAGGATCCGATCGAGAAGGCACAGGAACAGGCAAAGAACGATGCCTATGCGGAGGTGCTTCCGGAAGCAACCCGTATTATGAGCGTGGAAGAGGATGGCAATGTTGTAAAGCAGATCAATCCACTCCTTGAATCGTATGGATTTGAGGATGTTCATATCGATGATATCTGCGTCGGCGGTGATGATGAGAAGAATGAACTGGTTGGTTATGTAATTCTCATTACAAGTACGGCAGGGTATGGCGGAGATATCCAGATGGCAATCGGAATCAATACCGAGTATCAGATCACAGGTATTTCCTTCCTGACTTTGAACGAGACAGCAGGCCTTGGTATGGAAGCAGATACGGATGAATTTAAATCACAGTTTATTGGTAAGCAGGTCAATAAGTTTGAGTATACAAAGACTGGTTCGACAAAGGACAGTGAAATTGATGCATTGTCCGGTGCGACGATTACCACATCGGCAGTGACAAATGCAGTCAATGCGGCACTTCGTACAATTCGATTCCTGACAACAGGAGGTGCACAGTAATATGGGAAAGATAGCAGAACGTTTAAAGAATGGTATTATCACCGAGAACCCGACCTTTGTCCAGATGCTTGGAATGTGCCCGACACTTGCGGTTACATCTTCCGCGATCAATGGACTGGGTATGGGACTTACAACGATGGTAATCCTGACGATGAGCAACTTCATGATCTCCCTGCTCCGGAAACTGATTCCGGACAAGGTGCGTATTCCGGCATACATCGTTATCATTGCTTCGTTTGTAACAATCGTACAGTTTGTATTGCAGGCATATATTCCAAGCCTGAATGACAGTTTGGGAATCTTCATTCCACTGATCGTTGTAAACTGTATCATCTTAGGTAGAGCGGAAAGCTATGCATCAAAGAATCCGGTAATTCCATCAATCTTTGATGGTATTGGTATGGGACTTGGATTTACAGTCGGACTTACGACAATCGGTATCATCCGTGAGATCCTTGGTTCCGGCAGTATCTTCGGATTCGGCTTTGTAAAGGCTGTTGAGAATTTTGCTGAGAGTCATGCAAGTGAGAAGGTATTCCAGATCTTATCCGATCAGGGATTGTTCCAGCCGGCAAGTATTTTTGTATCGGCACCGGGCGCATTCCTTGTACTGGCATTTATCATTGCATTTATCAACCGTCGTCATATCAAGAAGGCAAAGAAGACGGGCGAGAAGGCAGAGACATGCAGACTGGCAGATTGCGCAAGCTGTGCAAATGCCATGTGTGCAGGCAAGGGAAAGGAGGAGTAGGATATGAACATTATTTTATTAGCGATATCCGCTGCTCTTGTGAACAATGTAATCCTGAGCCAGTTCATGGGTATCTGTCCATTTTTAGGAGTATCAAAGAAAGTAAGCACAGCAGCCGGTATGGGCGGTGCGGTTATCTTCGTTATGACGATTGCTTCGGCGGTGACAAGTGTGATTTATCATTTCGTGCTTGTGCCACTTAAGCTTTCTTATCTGAACACGATTGTGTTTATCTTAGTGATTGCGGCACTGGTACAGTTTGTGGAGATGTTCTTAAAGAAGACGATTCCATCGCTGTATGAAGCGCTGGGCGTGTACTTGCCACTGATCACAACAAACTGTGCAGTGCTTGGTATCGCACTCAAAAATGTGCAGGATGATTTAAACATTGGAGAGTCTATCATCAACGGTATGTTCTCTGCAGTCGGATTTGCGATTGCGATTATCGTAATGGCAGGCATCCGGGAGAAGATTGATAAAAATGATATACCGGAAAGCTTCAAAGGAGCGCCAATCGTGCTGATCACAGCCGGTCTTATGGCAATCGCTTTCCTTGGATTGAACGGATTGATTTAGAGGAGGCGAAGAAATGGGAGCATCGATTTTGTACGCGGCTGCGGTCATCGGAATTGTCGGAATTTTAGCCGGAATCCTTCTGGGTGTAGCGAGCGAGAAGTTTAAAGTCAAAGTAGACGAAAAAGAAATTAAAGTACGTGAGGCATTGCCGGGTAATAACTGTGGAGGTTGTGGATATCCGGGGTGTGATGGTCTTGCGGCAGCAATCGCAAAAGGCGAAGCGAAGCCGGATGCCTGTCCGGTCGGTGGCGAGGCCGTAGCAAAGAAGATTGTAGAGATCGTCGGTGGGGAGATCGACAGTGTCAGACATGTCGCACATGTGAAATGTGCCGGAACCTGTGAGAAGGCAAAGGATGTGTATGATTATGTCGGACCGGAGGATTGCCAGATCGCAGCAAATGCACCGGGCGGCGGACCAAAGGGCTGCAGCTTCGGATGTCTTGGGTATGGTTCATGTAAGCGTGCCTGCCAGTTTGATGCAATTTCCATCGTAGATGGCGTGGCAGTCGTGGACAAGGACAAATGTAAGTCTTGTGGACAGTGTGTACTTGCCTGTCCGAGACATATCATCGAGATGGTACCGGAAGATGCCGGTGCTATCGTCGAGTGTAACTCGAAGGAATTCGGTAAGGATGTGAAGGCGGTCTGCAGCGCAGGCTGTATCGGATGTGGTCTGTGTCAGAGAAACTGTCCACAGGGCGCAATCACAGTGAAGGATCACCTTGCAGTCGTTGACTATGCAAAATGTACCGGCTGTGGCACATGCAAGGAAAAGTGCCCGGTTAAAATAATAAAGTAGACGATATGTGTTAATATAATAAAGTGTATCAAGTTGTACATAATTACAATTCTGACACAGACCGTTGAAGCACGCTGGTACTTAATGAATGGCAAACTTGTTTGCCGTGAATTTAGTACCACTGCGTGATGAACCGAGCGAGAGCGTGTCTGTGTGGAATTCGTAATTATGTACGACTTGTATATCACGATATTAATACATAAGATGGGAGAGAGTATGGGAAGAGATTACGTTATTATCACTGATTCATCGAACGATTTACCAGTCGGCTATGCCGAGGAACAGGGCGTCGTGATTATTCCAATCAGCTTTGAAATCGGCGATGAAGTATTTGATGGAAGAGAAAAAACACTGACAAAGAAAGAGTTCTATGACCGCATGCGTGCGGGACAGGGAACAAAGACAGCAGCGCCGAACATCAACGATATCGAAGAGGAGTTTGAGAAGGCACTGTCCGCAGGAAAAGACGTATTATTTACCTGTCTTTCCTCAGGTATCAGCAGTACGATCAACAACGCGTTTGTATGCAAGGAAGAGATGCAGGAGAAATATCCGGATGCAGAGATCTGTGTCTTCGATTCCATCTGTGCGAGTGGTGGACACGGTCTGTTGATCTACCATGCGATTGAGAACAAGAAAAAGGGCATGTCTGTCACAGAGAACATGCAGGCACTCGAAGAGTTAAAGCACCGTATCGTGCACAAATTCACGGTGGATGATCTCACCTATCTGCAGAGAGGTGGACGAATCTCCAAGACGGCAGCAGTCATCGGTGGTATGATCCAGTTGAAACCGGTTCTGCATGTGGATACAGAGGGAAGACTTGCAGCTGAGAGTAAAGTGCGTGGACGTAAGAAAGCGTTAAACCAGCTGCTTGCAGAGATGGATATCTGTACAGGAAGCTATGCAGACAAGCAGGATGTAGTACTGATCTGTCACGCGGATTGTCCGGAGGATGCAGAATATGTCCGGGCAAAGGTAGAGGAGAAGTATCATCCAAATAAGATCATCATGAGTGAGGTTGGACCAATCGTCGGAGCCCATGTCGGACCTGGAACGATGGTACTTATTTTTGAAGGTGACAAGCGATAAGCTTTCGCATATACTAACTATAAAAAGCGAAGGTATGCGATGCGCTTTTTAGAATTAAAAGAAAAAGAAGTTATAAACTGCAAAGATTGCAGGCGGCTCGGCTATGTTGCCGATGTCGAGTTTGATTGTGAGACAGGGAAGATACTTGCAATCATCGTACCGGGACCGGGCAAATTATTTTCCTGCTTTGGTTCGGGAACGGAATATTACATTCGGTATTGCAACATTGTGCGTATCGGACCGGACATTGTTCTGGTCGATATTGATGCCTGCGATATACGGAAAATTCAGGGAGGAAAGGAATAAACATATGAAGTGCCCATTTTGCGGAGATGATAATACGCGTGTGATTGACTCAAGACCAGCAGATGACAACGAGGCAATCCGTAGAAGAAGACAGTGTGATGAGTGTGGAAAGCGTTTTACTACGTATGAGAAGGTAGAGACGATTCCTCTGATTGTAATCAAGAAGGATAAGAATCGTGAGACATATGACCGTTCCAAGATTGAGTCAGGAGTGGTACGTTCCTGTCACAAACGTCCGGTATCTGTGGATCAGATCGAGGCATGTGTGGATGAGATCGAGAACAAGATTTTCAATCTCGGCGTGCGTGAAATCGAAAGCGAGAAGATTGGTGAGATTGTAATGGATCAGATTCGTGATCTGGATCAGGTTGCATATGTGCGTTTCGCATCCGTCTACCGTCAGTTCAAGGATGCGGATACGTTTATGAGTGAGTTGAAGAAGCTTCTGGATACAAAGTAGACGGAACTGAAAGGGACGTTATGGATTATATCAAACTGATCGAAGGTGCAGAGGGCGAGATTGTTGAGAAGAAATCCCGTTTTATTGCGCAGATTGCCCCGGTTGAGACAGAAGAAGAGGCGTATGCATTTATCGAGAAGATTAAGAAGAAGCATTACGATGCACGGCATAACTGCTTTGCATTTTCCGTGGGCGCTGAGATGCCGCTGCTCCGGTTCTCGGATGATGGAGAACCACAGGGCACTGCAGGAAAGCCGATGCTGGAGTTGATTCAGAATTCTGGAATCCATGATATCTGTGTGGTTGTGACACGGTATTTTGGCGGTACACTGCTTGGTACGGGCGGACTTGTCCGTGCATATACGCAGGCAACAAAGGAAGCCCTAGAAGCGTGTACGACGAAGTTAATGCAACAGTTGCTTCCTGTTTTGATCCGGACGAATTATACGGATATGGGGAAAATACAATATATCCTGAATACGAGACAGGTTGCGATCATCAACACGGAATTCGCAGAGGATGTGGTCTTTACGGTACATATTCCGGTTGGCGATGCGAAAGCAATCTTAAAAGAGATAACCGATGCGACGAATGCAAGAGCGCAGATCGAAGAACAGGACGAGATCTTTGGATGATCTCGTCCTGTTTTTGTATCATATTAAATGTATGTTCCAATAATTAAAAAATATGAAATCATAGAATATAATTCACGAAGAAATATACGATGGTAATCAGTAAAAGCACCGGGATCCACTTGGCAAGTGTCCGGCTTTTTTTGATAAACACCGAAAGTACAAGCGACAGAAGATAGGCAAGCAGACTGACAAGTGTTACCTGTAACAGAGTTGCAGTTCCGTAGGTGATGCCGTTGCATAGCATGCCGATTCCGTAGATTGGAAGGATGCCAGCCAGAAGTCCCGTGCATAAAATACCATATCTGCGTTTGCCAGAAAGTGCGATGTAGATGCCACGTTCCTGATCCTGTAAGAACAACATCAGGCTGAACAGAGAAGCAAACAGGACGAGCAGACAGGTGCATTCGTAGATTGGAAGCTGGATACGATAGGTATTTTCCTTATAATCGTAGGCACCGTCTGTGACAGAGGACATACGGAAGATTGTGTCACTGTTCATATATGCCTGCATGCGGCTTTTTAACTCTTCAGACAACGCTGCATCGTCGATCGTGTCAACCAGAATCTGTGGGGATGCAACCTTGAAGATATAATGGAAGAATGTCTCGCAGATGGCAGAGGAAAGTGTACTTGCACTTGTCTCATACAAGGAAACCTTTGGTTCCCCGGAGCCTGCAATGTAGCCGGAGAAAAATCCATCTGGCAGGACAAAACCGCATTCTGCATCACCCGCCTGTACATCCCGGATTACATCTGTGGACGCATCTACATAATAAAACTGATAGAGCGAGGCACTGGCATCTAATTCCTCTTTGAACTGTGTCGTATACGCACTGGTATCTTCCAGATATACGGCAACACGGATTTCTGTGGACTGGCTTTTCGCTGGAAGCAATGCATAGATTCCAGTTAAGATGAGCAGGACGCCCAGCATGCACCAATATAGCTTTCGATGTAAAATTCGTTTCCATGCGACAATCAGTCGGTTCATAACAAAACTCCCAAATGTTTAATAAAGTGCGTGGCAGAAAATCTGCATTACATACGTTCCCGGCAGATACGGACGGATCTGCTGTATCACCTTTGGCAGCAGAACATCCGGTAGAAGTCCGCCACCGCAGTAGGCAAGCACCAGCACAACAAATAACAGACAGATATTTGCGGAAAAGGTACTTCTGGAAAAGGTTGCGATTCCGGCGATCAGCAGTGCAATCAAAAGCAGTGCAGGGATGATCGTCAGAAGTCCGTTCAGGTTTGCGTGCCCCATCCAGATGGAGATTCCGATATAGCACGGCAGGAACAGGATATACAGAGCTAAAAATGTATGGATCATGTTTGCTGCCAGTATATGTCCGCGGTTTAGGTGATACAGCTTCATGCATTCGCAGATGCCATTTCCGGTTCCCTGTAAATATGGAATCAGCAGGAATGCAAGAAAACAGAGACTTAATATAATCGCAAATGCGGCATAGTGCTGTGTGAGTGTCACACTTCCTGCATCCTCTGCCTGTATCGTCTTCATATAATTTGTCTTGTTCATGACACGGTCTAGGTATACGAAGTTCACACGGTTGGAAAGCTCACGTATCTGTTCCGGTGTAAATTCGTGGGCACGTGTCGTGTCAAGGCCGCTGTAAATACCAGCCTGAGCAGTTCCGAGCAGTCCGGCGTAGGACATGAACAATTCGTTGATGATATAAGAGGATATGGAGCTGTTGTCGTAAACAACGATATCAAGCGGTACATTTGTACTGTCCATAATTCCAGAGAAAAACTGCTCCGGGACGATGATCAGATACAGGATTTCATGCGAAGCAAGCATGTTATAGCCTTCCTCGACGCTGTTTACCTGTACGAGCTGGACGGTTTCCTCCATTCCTTCTAAATCCTGTAACATACCAATGCCAAGCTGGTTTAGGTCCAGGTTGTCGTCCTGTGGCAGATAGTATCCGATGGAAATCGCAGAAAATACATTTTCCTTATATAGATGTCTGGACAGATAAAATCCTGCGGTTCCAGTCAGGAGAAGCAACAGTAACAATGAGACAAACATCGATGGCAGATAGTGTAACAGCCGTTTGCAGTTGGCGCGGATGAAATTGAAAAACATATGGATGCGAGACATAAGTTCCTCTTAAATTTAATTTCTTAGCAGATCAATATAATTAGTGCCCTCTGGCAGATGCGACGCATCGAAGAGTGTGCCATTTTTCAGAAGATAGACTGTGTGGCAGAACTGAAAAACGGCTTCCTCATGGGAGGCAATCACAATGGAATTTCCAAGACTTAAATAATAACGCATAAACTGCATGGCATCCTGTTTGGCTGGAAGATCCAGTGCTGCAAATGGCTCATCCATCAGCAGAATCTGTGGTGCATCGAGCAGGGCACACGCGAGACTGAGCCGCTTTTTCATACCACCGGACATATTTTTGACCGGAGTATCCAGAAATGTCTGGATTCCAAGCTGGGCGAGCGGTGGTGCCTGCAATGCCTGCAGGATTTCGGATTTGCGTTTGTTCGTCCACATACGCAGATTATCCACAGGCTTTAGCTCATCATAGAGCGGATTTTCCTGTGGGACATAGCCGATTCTTACATCTGGTGTTCCGGCATATTTTTTTGCAATGCAGGAAAGCAACGTGGATTTCCCGGAGCCGTTGACGCCTAAAATCCCGATGGCACAGCCTTCCGGGACGGGAAAAGACACATCGTTCAGCACCTGTTTTTTTCCGTATGATTTTGAGATATGTTCAATCTGAAACATAATAACTCCTTTGATTGGTTTTCGATTGCGATTTTTGCATCCGTTCAAGTCTTTGGTTCTTTGAATTAAGATAGCATTTTTAGGTAGAATATACAAGTAGAAAGCGCGGATAAGTGGATTTTGTCTATGGACTTTATATTACAAATTTGCTATAATTTTAAACATATATGACATGGCGTATATTTATGCGCAACGGAAACTTGTTAGAACGAAAGACATGGGGTACATACATTATGAATGGAACGAGATTAGCGAAGAAAAATGATCTGGCGATGAAGGTGATGGTTGCTTTTGCAATCGCGAAAATCGTAGTATTGATTATTAATCATAAGACACAGGAGGGATTTGTGCCGCTGCTGGTATTATTTGCATTGTTTGCGGTTGGAAATGTTGTGTTCCAGCTGATCAATGACCGCAGTGAACTGATGAAATTCACATCGGTCACAGCATTTTCTGTGCTGGTACTTGTGTCTGTATTTGTATCCGGCTCGGTGATGGAGGCACTTCCGATCTTTATCGCGATGGGCATGTGTATCATCTATATGGATACGTTCCATATCCGTGTGACATGTGGCGTATCAACACTCGGCATTCTGGTTGAGACGATCATTCAGATCGCAAAGCATGGATTTGCACTATCAGCTACATGGATAGAGATTCTGCTTTTAGCAGCTATTTTCACATTTGGAATTCTGATGGCTTGTAACATTACTTTGCGCGAGCAGGAGACAGACCGTCAGGAAATTGAGTACCATGTTGCATATCAGGAAGAAATCACAGAGAACATGGTCAAGGTCGTTGATAACGGAAATGCGCATATCGAGCAGCTGCAGTCAAAGCTGGATAACTTCCAGGCAGCGACAGCAGAAGTAACGAAGTCTGTTGATGCCATTTCAACCGGCGTTACCGATACGGCAGAGAATATGGAAGTGTCAACAACGATGACACAGCAGATTCAGGATATCATTGATAACCTGATCGATGTCAAAGATAACACCGTACAGTCGACACACCGGGCAATCGAATCTGTAAAGTCCGGTTTAGATATTATTGAAAGTCTGAAGGATAAGTCGGACGATATCAATGTTGCAAATGAAGATGTAACACGTGTATCCGAAGAACTCTGCGAGAAGATCCAGTCTGCAGAGGAGATCACACAGATCATCTATCAGATCTCCAGCCAGACAAATCTGCTTGCGTTAAATGCGAGCATTGAGGCAGCACGTGCCGGAGAACAGGGACGTGGATTTGCCGTAGTTGCAGATGAAATCCGGAAGCTGGCAGATGATACAAGAAGTTCCATCGATAGCATCACACAGCTTCTGAAGGGTGTGACAGATCTTGCCAATCACACATCGGATCTGGTTCGAAGAAGTGTAGAGGCGGTATCTGAGCAGGCAAAATATATTGAGGCGGCAGACGGAAGCTTCCAGACAATTGCAGGTGCGGTTGAGGAGTTATCTGGCGATATGAAGCAGCTTGATAAGCTGTCCGGTAATCTGGATGCGTCGAACAATTCCATTATCGACGGACTGGCAAACCAGCAGGCAGCCAGCGAGGAAATCGCAGCAAATGCGCAGTCATCCGCGAATCTGTGTGAGACAAACTTAAATGAATTAAACGGTGTGATTGATGAGTTAAATGAGATTGCGAAGATCATCGGAAGTCTGCGCGCAGCCGATTTGGACGAGATCAACCAGATTTTAGAGGAAACAACGGTACAGGCTGCAAATGCTGATACAACTGATTATTCCGATTACTTCTCAGAAGATGACGGACAGGTGGCAGAGAATTTGGCGATTGCATCCGAAGAAGAGGCAGAATCAGAGGAGACTGATCCAACGGAAGAGACAGAACCGGTGGAGACAGATTCGACCGAAGGTGTGTCGGAGGAAACTAGCGAAGATTTCGGTGATTCACAGGCTGGGATAGATGAAGCATATGAATCCTGGGAAGATGCAGAAGACAGTGGAGAAAACAGTGGAATAGAAGAAAACCGAGATGAAGAAGCAACAGAAGAAGATGAAGAGATAAGTGAAGATCCCGAAACGGAAGATGATACAGCATATGACGAGGAAACAGACGAAGAGGACTCTGATCAGGAATAATCAGTAGTCCTCCTCGATGACCTGAAAGTCAAGATAATCAAAATCAATGGATTCAATGAAATTATCCTGCGTGAACCGGGTTCTTGCATGGCGGATAAAATCCTGCTGGTTGGATTTCAACCAGATAGGCTTTGCCAGATCAAAGGTGTAGCATAGCTCGTCAAGGGCGGCATACACCTTTTTTGTACGCGTTAAGGTGTAGTCCTCGATGCAGACAGTATGGTCTTTGACGAGACGGTTATCTTTCATTATTTTTCCCCAGATACGAAACATAGTATCACCTGCCTTGGTAGTATAGAATATGTCACAGAGAATGAAATCATGCCCGGTGTGACAGAATTATTATATCGGGCATAAGACAAAAAAACAAGTTAAGATATCAAGTGATTTAAAATAAAGGAGCAACAATATGAGTTACAAATTGATTACCAAAGATGGAAGTGCCAAGCGTGGCGAATTTACGACACCGCATGGCGTGATCCAGACACCGGTCTTTATGAATGTCGGTACAGCCGCCGCCATCAAGGGTGCGGTATCGACGGAGGATCTGCAGACGATCGGAACGCAGGTGGAACTGTCAAACACCTATCATTTGCATGTGAGACCAGGCGACGAGGTTGTAAAGAAACTCGGCGGTTTGCATAAGTTTATGGTATGGGACAAGCCAATTCTGACCGATTCCGGCGGATTTCAGGTGTTTTCTCTTGCTGGACTCAGAAAGATCAAAGAGGAAGGTGTAACCTTCCATTCGCACGTGGATGGACGTCTCATATTCATGGGACCGGAAGAGAGCATGCAGATTCAATCGAATCTTGCATCTACGATTGCAATGGCATTTGATGAATGTGCACCGGCAAAGGCAGACCGTTCCTACATCCAGCCGTCGGTAGACCGTACAACACGCTGGTTAGAGCGGTGCAAGCGGGAGATGCAGAGACTGAACAGTCTCGAAGATACGATTAACAAGCAGCAGATGTTGTTCGGCATCAATCAGGGTGGTGTTATAGATGATATCCGTATCGAGCATGCGAAGCGGATTGCAGACATGGATTTAGATGGTTATGCAATCGGCGGGCTGGCAGTTGGAGAGACACATGCGGAGATGTATCGGATTATCGAGTCAGTCATTCCGTATCTGCCGGAGAACAAACCAACCTATCTGATGGGCGTTGGTACACCGGCGAATATATTGGAAGCTGTAGAACGCGGAGTTGATTTCTTTGATTGTGTATATCCATCCCGGAATGGCAGACATGGTCATGTCTATACAAACCATGGTAAGCTGAATCTGTTCAATGCAAAATATGAACTGGATGAGCGTCCAATCGAGGAAGGTTGTGGATGCCCGGCGTGCAGGAAGTATTCGAGAGCCTATATCCGCCATCTGCTCAAAGCAAAGGAAATGCTTGGAATGAGATTTTGTGTCTTGCATAATTTATATTTTTATAATAATATGATGAGTGAGATTCGGGAGGCAATCGAGGAACATCGTTATAGTGAATATAAACGACAGAAATTAGAAGGCTTTCAAAATCAAGAATAAATAAAAGGAGTTTTAAGACATGTTATTAACATTACTGGAATCAACAGCAACAACAGCAAAACAGCCAAGTGGATTGTTCTGGGTTATCTACATTGTAATCTTAGTCGGATTCATGTGGTTACTGATCATCCGTCCACAGAAGAAGCAGAAGAAGCAGATGGAAGATCTGCACAAGGCAATGGAACCGGGTGACAACATCATGACCACAGGTGGTTTCTATGGTACAATCCTTGATATCGTAGATGATACAACAGTTATCGTAGAGTTCGGTAACAACAAGAACTGCCGTATCCCAATGCACAAGAACGCAATCGCTGAGATTGAAAAAGCAGGTTCCGCAGTCGTAAAGGATGAGGAAGAGGATACACCTGTAAAGGAAGAGAAAAAGGAAGACAAGAAAGCAGATAAGAAGCTTGGAAAGACAAAGGAATAATCCGGATTTGTTATGAGAAATGCAGATACTAGCCATGTTTGCATATTCTACAAAAAATGACAAAAAAGGTGTAGACGAAATTATGACTTTGTGAGAAAATGTAGTTGATGGTGTTTTGTATGTAAGAAACATCTCTCTATAAAATTTTAATATTGAAAGGAGTTCCACAATGATTTACACGAAGGAAGTTGAAAACATGTGCCCAGTAGCCAAGGGCGCAAAGCATGAGCCAGCTCCTATTCCTGAAGAAGGAAAGTGGGTACACTCAAAGAAGATTGAAGATATCTCTGGTTTTACACATGGTGTTGGCTGGTGCGCACCACAGCAGGGTGCTTGTAAACTTTCACTGAACGTTAAGAATGGCGTAATTGAAGAGGCTTTGGTTGAGACAATCGGTTGTTCCGGTATGACACATTCTGCAGCTATGGCAGCAGAGGTTCTGCAGGGTAAGACAATCCTTGAGGCTCTGAACACAGACCTTGTATGTGATGCTATCAATACAGCTATGAGAGAGCTGTTCCTTCAGATTGTTTATGGTCGTACACAGAGTGCTTTCTCTGATGACGGTCTTGCAGTTGGAGCAGGTCTTGAGGATCTTGGTAAGGGCCTTCGTTCTCAGGTTGGTACAATGTACGCAACTAAGGAGAAGGGTGTTCGTTACCTTGAGATGGCTGAGGGCTATGTAACAGGTATCGCACTTGATGCAGATAACGAAGTTATCGGATACCAGTTCGTTTCTCTTGGAAAGATGACAGACTTCATTAAGAAGGGTGATGATCCTAACACAGCATGGGAGAAGGCAAAGGGTCAGTATGGCCGTGTTGCTGATGCAGTGAAGATTATCGATCCTAGACAGGAATAAGAGGAAAGGAGAAACGACAATGGCTTTATTTGAATCATATGAAAGAAGAATTGACCAGATTAACGCTGTATTGAACAGCTATGGTATCAGCTCTATCGAAGAAGCTGAGAAGATTACAAAGGACGCTGGACTTGATGTTTACGATCAGGTTAAGAAGATTCAGCCAATTTGTTTTGAGAATGCTTGCTGGGCTTACACAGTTGGTGCAGCAATCGCAATTAAGAAGGGTTGCAGAAGAGCAGCAGATGCTGCAGCAGCAATCGGTGAAGGACTTCAGTCTTTCTGTATCCCGGGTTCAGTTGCTGATCACCGTAAGGTAGGTCTTGGACATGGTAACCTTGGTAAGATGCTCCTTGAGGAAGAGACAGAGTGTTTCTGTTTCCTTGCAGGACATGAGTCATTCGCAGCTGCTGAGGGTGCAATCGGTATCGCAGAGAAGGCTAACAAGGTACGTCAGAAGCCACTTCGTGTTATCTTGAACGGTCTTGGTAAGGATGCAGCTCAGATTATCTCACGTATTAACGGATTTACATTTGTTGAGACAAAGTATGATTACAAGGCAGCTAAGCTGAACATAGTATATGAGAAGCCATATTCAACAGGTCTTCGTGCAACTGTTAAGTGTTATGGTGCTGACGATGTTCAGGAAGGTGTTGCAATCATGCATCATGAGAATGTTGGTGTATCTATCACAGGTAACTCAACAAACCCAACACGTTTCCAGCATCCGGTAGCAGGTACATACAAGAAGGAATGTATCGAGCAGGGTAAGAAGTACTTCTCCGTAGCATCCGGTGGTGGTACAGGTCGTACACTTCACCCAGATAACATGGCAGCAGGTCCTGCTTCTTATGGTATGACAGATACTATGGGACGTATGCACAGTGATGCACAGTTCGCAGGTTCTTCATCTGTACCAGCTCACGTAGAGATGATGGGTCTGATCGGTATGGGTAACAACCCTATGGTTGGTGCTACTGTTGCAGTTGCAGTTTCTGTTGAGGAAGCAGCAAAGGCTGGAAAGTTCTAGAGACAATGAGCCGTGCATAACGGATAAAAAAATGGCTGGTCAAGCTTGCTTGAAACCAGTCATTTTTTTATCCGTTTATATAGGGCGAATGCCCGAGACCGACTCGAAGCGAAGCGCAGAGGAGGTTGCACGGCGAATGATTTCCTGTTTATTTTTTATTCTAAGTATTCTCTAAGCCATTCCACAACGTTTGCCGTGTATGTGGATTCGGTTATATCTTGTATATTATTTTCCACAAAATGTAAATCTGGGCTCGCGGGAGAGAAATTAAGCGGAAAAACCCACGACGTGGGCGTAGGCGGAGAAAAGCAAGCAGAAAAACCCAAACCGGAAGCTAATCGGAAAGATACGGAGATGAAGCTGGGTGTGAGGGAGAGAAATTAAGCAGAAACCCCCACGATATGGGCGTAGGTGGAGAAAAGCAAGCAGAAAAACCCAAACCGGAAACTGATCGGAAAGATACGGAGATGAAACTGGGTGTGAGGGAGAGAAATTAAGCAGAAAAACCCACGACGTGGGCGTAGGCGGAGAAAAGCAAGCAAGAAAAACCAAACCGGAAGCTAATCTAGCAAATATCTGGAAATCAGGGTTGAAATCATATCCATGACAGAAGAAAATTACACATTGTTATTTCCATATATGTATGATAGTGTTAATATGAATGAAAGAATATTGCAACAATCCTTTGTATATTTGGGAGGAGGAAAAATATGTCATTAAAGTTAAAAGATGAAGATTCCACAAAACGCATGAAAGATATGCAGGAAGAATTAAAAGATCCTTCACTGGGGGAGTTCAGCGATTTAGAACAGGATCCATATGTCATTGAATCCAAAAGGACAACTCCAATCGATAAGCCTGTTTATCAACCGGATGGAAAGCTTTCATCTGCAACAGATAGAAATCCATATATTTTGTCAGAGGAAAAACAAGCACGAATCTTTGGAGAAGATTTAGGTGACAAAGAAATAAGAAAAAAGTCCGTCCGTAAGGAAGTGATGATAGTTATGTTTGTCGGGCTGGCTTTGTTGTTCGCGGGACTTGCGGCATATGTACATAATGATCTGTTTTTAAGAAAAGCTGAGACCGTACCAGGTATTGTAACAGAAAAACGTATGCATAGAAATCATGCAACTTGCACCATCTTTGTGGATTATGAAGTAGATGGAAAAACATATAATGAGATATATGTGGGTGATGGACATGATATGCAGATAGGGCAGAAGGTAACGGTATATTATGATCCGGAGAAACCAACCAAAATAACGGATGGAAGGAAAATCCCGACAATGTCTGTCTATCTTGTTATAATAGGAGGGGCTTTGTTCCTGATTGGCGGCTATCTCGTATTCTGGATGAACCAGAATCCTGACAAGGGAATTGAGATTTATAACAGGATATTCAAGAAGCGTGACAAATAAACAGAATCTGTGTGTAATAAAAGAATACATAGATAATTTAAGCCCTCCCCGATATAATATAGTATTTATTATATCGGGGAGGGCTTAGTTATGCCAGAACAGGATGAATTGGGACTTCGGATGGTACCTAGGAGAGAATATTATCCTTCTGACATTGGGTGGAAGCCATGCGTATGGTATGGATAAAGAAAAATCTGATGTGGATATCCGGGAAATTGTGCTGAATACAAAACCGGACATCCTGCTAGGAAATGATTTTGATGCTGTGGTGGATGTACCGACAGATACAACGATTTATTCATTTAATAAGATGCTACAGCTGCTTTCTTCGAACAATCGATTCCTTAATGAAAAATGCATTATTGTACAGAAAATGTACGAAAAATGCAGAAAAATGTAATAGTGATTTTCACACATACATGGTACAATATTGAATAGATGCAGGAATGTGAATTTTGCACCAAAGAAAATATGCGATCTGAGTCGCATAGCAATCAATTAACTTGTTGTTAGGGAGGGTTTTTGTATGTCAGGTTCAACAATTGCTATTATTATCATTATCGTGGCATTGCTGGTCATTTTATTTACCAGTTATGTCAAATCACCACCGGATAAGGCGTATATCATTTCCGGTTTAAGAAAGACACCGAAGATTCTGATTGGTAAAGCAGGCTTGAAGCTTCCGTTCTTCGAGCGGAAGGATGAACTGTTGATCAAGCAGATCAGTATCGATATCAAGACGGACGATTATGTTCCAACACTGGATTTCATCGGTGTTAACATTGATGCAGTTGCGAAAGTTAAGATCCGTACGGATGAAGAAGGTATGCAACTTGCCATGAAGAATTTCCTGAATATGAAGGAACCGCAGATTATGGAAGCACTGGTGGATTCTCTGCAGGGTAATATGCGTGAGATTATCGGTACGATCAGTCTGAAGGAGTTGTGTAACGATCGTAAGTCCTTCGGTGATCAGGTGCAGGAGAAGGCGCAGGTGGATATGAATCGTCTGGGTATTGAGATTATTTCCTGCAACATCCAGCATGTAGAGGATCAGAATGACCTGATTATCGCGCTTGGTCAGGATAACATGGCAGCAATCCAGAAGAATGCAAGTATCGCCAAGGCAAACGCAGACCGTGATGTAGCGATCGCACAGGCACAGGCGAGAAAAGAAGCGAACGATGCAAAGGTATTATCCGATACGGAAATTGCCGTGAAGCAGAATGAGCTTTCTATCAAGAAGGCAGAATTAAAGACAATCGAAGATACGAAGAATGCGGAAGCAGATGCGGCTTACGAGATTCAGAAGGAAGCACAGCGTAAGACAATCGAGGTTACAAAGACCGAGGCAGATATCGCACGTCAGGAGAAGGAAGTTGACCTGAAGAAGAAGGAAGCCGAGGTTATGGAGCAGTCCCTCGATGCGGATATTCGTAAGAAAGCGGAGGCGGACAAGTTCGCAAGACAGCAGCAGGCAGATGCGGAGCTTTACAAGCGTCAGAGAAATGCCGAGGCAGATAAGTTTGAGAAGCAGCAGGAAGCTGAGGCGAAGAAGGCACAGGCAGAGGCAGAGCTTTTCGCAAAGCAGCAGGAGGCAGCAGGTATCCGTGCAGTCGGCGAGGCAGAGGCGAAGGCAATCGAAGCCAAAGGTCTTGCAGAGGCAGAAGCCTTAGAGAAGAAAGCCGAAGCGATGAAGAAGTATGGTCAGGCAGCGATGGTGGAAATGATCGTGAAGGCATTGCCGGAGATGGCAAAGGCAATCGCAGAGCCACTCTCTACAATCGACAAGGTTACGATCATCGACGGCAACGGCGAAGGTTCCGGTGTCGGTTCGATGGGGTCGTATGTGCCACAAGTCCTTGCAAAGACAATGGAGTCTGTGAAGGAAGTAACAGGTATCGATATCGCGGATATTATGCGTGCAAATACATACGATGCAAAGGTTAACAAGAATGTGAACATCACAGGCCTGGATGGAATCAAGGTAGAAGCTCCTGCAGAGGCGGGAACTTCCGTAGATACAACTGTGGAGTAAGATAATGTGTAAAACAGAAAACTTTTAAGATAAAAGAGGAAAGGTACTTTAACTGGTACCTTTCCTCTTTTATCGATACTATTTCTTTCACTGTGAAAGTGAATGAAACTTGATTCACGAAATCTTGCAGTTCTATCACGTAAAAAAGCAGGTAACGGGAATCGAACCCGCCTATCCAGCTTGGGAAGCTGGTGTTCTACCAATGAACTATACCTGCAATAAAACAAATATAGTACAGACAGGCACGAAAGTCAAGCATCGGATTGCCCGGAAGAATGCAGCCAAAAAGGGTTATTGTAAATCGCGGATTCCTATATTATAATATTTTATTATGCTGAAATCAGATCTGGAAGGAGTAAGGTAAGAAATGCCTTTTAACAATAATACAAAGACAGACATTCAGATAAGAAGATTCACATTTCGGATCGTCATTGTGTTTTTGCTTGCCATCACAGTTGCAACAGGAACCATCACTTTGATCCTGACAAGAAAATCCTCCCAGGAAATGAAATCAAAGGTTGTAAACCTGATACAGGCAAACACCCAATTGCAGATATCAAATCTCAATCAGTATCTGGGAAGAATTGAAGATACCGCAGCATTGCTGTTCTCGGATGATATCTATTGTGAGTATGATGCAACGAAAGAGGGGCAGGATGCATTCGAGAAGATACAGCAGGAGACAGCGATTGAAAAACGTTTGCAGGATATTAATATTCTTCAGAACTTCTCTGATTTTGGAATTGTATACGCAGATGATTCATCGCTTGGTTCAATATCGAATACGACGCTCGAGTTGTTCCCGGATGGTGGACTATATGCGTATCTGGAAGGGCATATTACGGACGAGAGGAAAGAGTCCGGCTGGTTTTTCGATTATGAGCGGTGCTATGACAGGCTGTATTACGTAAAAAGACTGAATGAGCATGCAATCATTGTGGCAGCATTTTATAGCCGGGAACTGAGCCAGTCTTTTACAGATATGGAGGATGTGCCGGGGATGCAGAGCTATCTTGTGGATTCGGCACATTCGATTGTCTATGCTGAATCAGGAGAGATACTTGGACGGAATGCAGAAGAAGTCTGGAACGATCTGCCGGATGGATATAGCAATTACTGGATTATAGGCGACAAGGAAGTTGTAGTAGTTGGAACCTGCAAGAACGACTGGCAGGTAATATGTGTGGCTCCGGAGAACGTGCTATTTGCGGAACAGCTTGGAATCACCCGGTTTGCTATAATTGTATATATTATTATGCTTGTGGTTGCTATGACGGCGGCAGGAATCCTGTATTCACAGGTGGCAGTAAAGGATGGCGTGCTTTCGCAGATCAGGCAGAAAGCAGATTACGATCAGCTGACAAATGTGTTGAATAAGCAATCATTCCGTGATCTGGTAGATACAAAGCTTGCACATGCAGGAGAAGGAACAAAGCATATCTGCATGATGCTGGATATGGATAATTTTAAGCTGGTAAATGATACATATGGGCATCAGGAAGGGGATAAATTTCTTAAGAAATCCGTAGTAATCTTCCGGGAAACTCTTGGAACACAGGCAATCATCGGGCGTATGGGCGGAGATGAGTTTGCGGTGTACATTCCATTTGAGCATGAGGAAGAGACCGTTATACGGGAGGAGGTTGCCCGGAGGCTGGATGCACTTTTGGATGCATTTCATAAGCAGTTTGATACACACTATGAATCGTGCAAAGTCTCACTTTCAGCAGGAATCTGTCTGAGAATTACGGTAGATGGAATAAAACTTGGATTCGAGGAATCTTATCAGATGGCGGACCGTGCGTTATATGTATCAAAAGAAAACGGAAAACATCAATACAATTGGTATGAGGATTGATTGGCAGATATGAGGTACATGGGAAAAATGAAAAATAAATATCGTGGAATCAGCATCTGTCTCATTGTATGTCTGATTTTCTTATCCGGGTGTTCCGGAAATAGCAAACCGGTAGTCTATGAATCCACGACGGAGATTTCCTACTCCTGGTGGGGAAATGATGACCGGCATCGGTACACACTACAGGCATTGGATATATTTACAGAACAAAACCAGGGACAGATAGAGGTGCAGGCAAACTATGGAAGCTGGGGCGGATACGAGAACAAAATGCATATTTATATGCGCTCCCACAATGCACCGGATGTGATGCAGATTAATTATGCGTGGCTGTCGGAATATGCAGACGAAGAAAATGGCTTTTATAACTTGTATGATCTGAAAGACATCATTCATCTGGAGAATTACACTCCGGAGGAGCTTGCTTATGGGGAAATGGACGGAAAACTGTATGCCGTTCCGATTTCATTTAATACACCAATGTTTTATTATAACAAGACGATTTACGCATCGTATGGCCTGGAGATCCCGAAGACGTGGGATGATCTTTTTGCAGCGGCTAAGGTTATGAGCCGGGATGGAATCTACCCGCTTGGAACGACAAAAAAACAACTCTTTCTGATGCTGGTTGCATATCTTGAACAGATAAAGGGAAAGGAGTCCGTGAAAGCAGATGGGTCATTGCAGCTGACAAAAGCAGATATTGCATTTATGCTTGATTTCTATAAGCGTCTGATTGATGAAGATGTGCTGATGCCGATCGACTCCTTTGATCGAAATGCTTTTTCGACAGGAAAGGCAGCGGGAACGCTTGCGTGGATCAGTGATGCAGCAAATTATTGTACACCATTGGAAGAGAACGGTGCGGAGGTTATTGTAGGCGATTATCTGCAGGATGCAGCTGCGAGGAAATTCGGGTGGTGTGTAAAACCAGCTACGATGTATGCCATCAGTGCAACAACGGAGTATCCGGAAGAAGCGGCAAAGCTTCTGGAGTTTCTGCTTAATAGCAGGGATATGGCACAGCTGCAGGGAACCGAAAAAGGTATTCCAATCAGTGACGCGGCAAAGGCAGCGCTGCAGGAAACTCAAAAGCTCAGCGGTTATGAGAAACAGGCAGATGACATGCGTGAAAATTACGCAGACCGGCTGGAGATATTGCAGCCGGTATTGGAGAACGAAAGCGTCTATGATGGTTTTAAGGTCAATGCGGACTATTATATCTATGATAAGCTTTCCGAAGATGAAGTTGTAGAAAAATTATATGAAGCAATTTACTGATATCGGGAAAACAATATAGTGTGATTGCATAGGTCATTACAGAAGAATACATAGAAGGAAGGATGAACAAAGTGGCATATAAAAGTGTAGATGAATTAGAGCATTTCCGGTTTGACGACTGTCAGATCGATACATTTGCAGTGACAGAAAATGGTGTGGAGCTTATGGTAGAAGCACTGATTGTGAGAGCGGACAACAGCCAGAATACAAATTATACAGAAAGCTATGCCGGTACGACGAAGATCCGGATAACAGATGGAAAACTGATCCGGTGTGTGCGTGATGGCTACAAGTATTATGATGCAAATGATGTGCTGCAGTCCGAGGTTCCGGATTATGAACTGTCTGTTGCGGAAACGACAGATTTTCCAAAAACCTGTGAAGGGGCATATCTCTTTGAGATGAAGCAGGATGCAGATGGGTATGTGCTTGGAATCGAATTTGTGGATCCGGAAGACCAGACGGTAGGTGATTCGTATCAGGTCTATGTGACAGGAACGCAGGTGGCTATGCTGTGGGAGCAGTATATGAACCGGGTGCAGTCATAATGCAGGCGCGAATGCCGGCAGGATGAATATTATGGATAAAAATATTGTGCAGGTAAGTAGTTACCGGTATTGAAAATGTAGAAATTTTTGCGGCTATTTTTGAAAAATGTAGCAAAATTCATAATTGACAATTAAAAAAGTATAAGTATAATATTGGTAGTACCAAAGTGGTACTACCAATTTGCTATTTATAGGAGTTAGAGAGTCATTATGAAATACTTACGACAGTTTCTGTTAATCTTGTTTATCTCCTTTTTAGGAGAGTTGTTAAAATACTTCCTGCCATTGCCGATTCCGGCGAGCATCTACGGCATGGTGATTTTATTTATCGGATTGCTCAGTGGAATCATTAAGCTCGATGCAGTGAAGGATGTCGGGAAATTCCTGATCGAGACTATGCCGGTCATGTTCATCCCGGCAGGCGTTGGTCTGATGGCATCGTGGGGGACATTGAAGCCGGTGTTAGTTCCGGTCAGTGTGATCACGGTTGTGGCACTCATTGCGGTTATGGGGGCAACCGGACGCGTATCCCAATGTGTGATCAAGAAATCCAAAGCAAAAGAAAAAGCAAAGGAGCAGAAGGCATGAAAGAGTTATTTCAGACGTCCATGTTTGCAGGCGTGACACTCAGTCTGCTTGCGTATCTGGCAGGTTCATTATTAAAGAAGAAGCTTAAGTTAGGAATCTTCAATCCATTGCTGATCTCAATGATCCTTACGATCATCGTACTTGTATGTGCACATATTGATTATGACACATACAACAGGGGTGCTGTGTACTTAAGCTGGTTTCTGACACCGGCTACGGTCTGCCTGGCAATTCCGCTGTATGAGCAGTGGCAGTTATTAAAGCGGAATGTCAAAGCCGTGATGCTTGGAATCACAGCAGGTGTACTTACGAGTCTGACGACGGTATTTGTACTGTCGAAGCTCATGGGACTTACCCATCAGGAATATGTCACGATGCTTCCGAAGTCCATTACGACAGCTATTGGTATGGGAGTATCGGAAGAACTTGGCGGTTATGTGACAATCACGGTTGCCGTCATCGTAGTAACAGGTGTGATTGGCAACATCTTAGGCGAGTTCATATGTAAGCTCTTCCGTATTACGGAACCAATCTCCAAGGGACTTGCACTTGGGTCTTCATCCCATGCAATCGGTACAGCCAAGGCAATCGAGATGGGCGAAGTGGAAGGCGCGATGAGCAGTCTGGCAATCGCTGTCACCGGAATCCTGACCGTTGTACTCGCATCCGTCTACGCGAATTTCATGTAAGGAAGGTAAAGAATATATGCATCACAACACATGCAATTAGGAATTAGGAGGTGTTCGTTATGATTATTACAATTGGTAGAAAATGTGGCTGCTGCGGAGACGAGATCGGTCATGCGTTGGAACAGATCTATCATATTCCATTTTATGATCGGTCGGTCATCTCAGAGCTTGCAAAAGGATATGGAATGTATGACCGGTATCCGGATTTCTATGGGGAAACCCCGATGGATACATTGATGTACACGATATCCCAGACAGAGAGTGAAAACGTGTTTTATGAGACACCGAAGAAAGCATTGTCCGAAATCTTAGACGGAAAAAACTGTATTATTTTAGGTCGATGTGGTAATTATGTATTCAAGGACCGGAAGGATAAGCTTGCAATCTTCCTGACCGGGGATGATGCGATGCGGATCGAGTCGATTGCGAAGAAGCATGGAATCCCGGAGCGCCAGGCGAAGAAGCTTGTACAGGCAACCGATGAACGCCGGGAGGCATACCACAAATATTATACCGGGGAGACATGGGGCATGGCAGAAAATTATGACCTGTGCCTGAATGTCTCGAAGCTTGGAACGGCAGGTACGATCGCAATGATTGAGCAATATATCAGACAGACTGGATTAGAGTAGGTGATGAGAAAATGGAGAAACAGACAACACAGGAATATGAAAAAGCAATCGCCTATATCATAGACCGGATCAAAGAAGGGTCACTGCAATTAGGCAGCAAGCTTCCACCGGAACGAAGGATTGCCGAGGAACTTGGCATCGGCAGAAATTCCATCCGGGAGGCAATCAGCATCCTGCATGGCATGGGACTGATCGAACGGGTACAGGGTTCCGGCAATTATGTGTCAAAGCATGTCGGCGAGTCTATCCGTCAGTCGCTTACGGTGATGCTGGCACTCGGAACGATTACGAAAGAGGAAATATTTGAATTCCGGCGGGTGATGGAGAAGGCAGTCTGCTCGAATCTGATTGCGAAAGGACTGTCCTATGAATATGAGTCAATCTTAGAGACAAAGCTGGAAGAGATGAAATTGTTCGATGGCAAAGATCTGACCGATGTGGACAAGGAGTTTCACGATACCCTGATTCAGGCAACCGGAAATCATCTGTGGGCAGTCTTGATGGAGGCTGTGACCGACGCATACCGGGATTGGATTAACTACGTGATTGAGCTTGCCGATGAATCGGTGCGGGTGAAGCTGCTGCAATGCCATGCGGACATTTACCAAAATCTCGAACAGAAAAATGAGCCAGCCATGCTTTTGGCGATTGACAGGCATTATGATTTGATAGAACAGATGGTTTAATTATGTTAAAAATGCTAAAATAACAATCTGTTTGGGTTGTTTTTTTATAGAAAAATACGTTTTACTTTCGACAAAAAAAGGTATACACTTTTCCTTGGGTAGAAAGGATAAAACGAGAAAAGGAGATGGTTTTTTTGGAAGATCTTGCAAAAGACCTGATGGAAGAACTGAACTGTGAGACCGTCTTTACGATTCCAATCTTCGGTGGTATCGACGTATCGGAATCTGTGGTCGTAACATGGATTATCATGGCAGTGCTAGTTCTTGTGGCAATCATCCTGACAAGAAACATGAAGATTGATCACATCAGCAAACGTCAGGCAATCGCAGAGACGATTGTTACAAAGCTGACCGGTATGGTGGAGGATATGATCGGACCGGAAGGAAAAGCGTATGTCCCATATCTGACAACTGTATTGCTGTATATTGGTGTATCAAACATCATTGGATTGTTTGGATTCAAGTCCCCAACCAAAGATTTAAATGTCACGATCGCACTTGCGGTTATGAGCATCGTCTTAGTTGAGGCGGCAGGTATTTACCATCTGGGTGTGAAGAAGTGGCTGCATAAGTTCGTAGAACCGATTGCAATCGTTACTCCGATCAATATCTTAGAGGTATTTACACGTCCATTGTCGCTGTGCATGCGACTTTTTGGTAACGTGCTTGGTGCATTTGTAATTATGGAACTGATCAAGATGGTTGTTCCGGTTGTTCTGCCGGCAGTCTTTTCTTTGTATTTTGATCTGTTTGATGGATTGCTGCAGGCATATGTATTTGTATTTTTGACATCACTGTATATCAGTGAAGAGATTGAACAATAAACGAAAAGGAGATAATTAGTATGGGTACAATAATCGCAATTGGTGCAGGTATTGCAGTTTTAGGAGCGCTTGGCGCAGGTATTGGTATCGGTATTGCAACCGGTAAGGCAGCAGAGGCAATCGCAAGACAGCCGGAGGCAGAAGGTAAGATCAACAAGACATTGATTCTTGGTTGTGCACTTGCAGAGGCAACCGCTATTTACGGTTTCGTTATCGCGCTTATGATCATAGTAATGTTGAAGTAATCACAGGAAAGGCAGGGTGGTAACATGCTCCGGGTAGATTGGAATTTATTACTTACCATAATCAATCTGCTGCTTTTGTTCGTGTTGATGCGGATTTTCCTGTTTAAGCCTGTACAGAAGATCATTGCAGCGCGTCAGGAGGAAGCGGACAGACAGTTCAAGGAAGCGGGCGAGAGCAAGCAGGCAGCAGAGGAAGCAAGAAAGCAGTATGAAGCAAGTCTTGCAAATGCGGAGGAAGCCAAGAAGCAGGTGCTTCAGGAGGCAAGACAGACCGCAGATGCAGAATATAAGCGGATTGTATCAGATGCTGAAAAGACCGCAAAACAGGTAAAGGAAGATGCAATCACAGATGCAGAGAACCAGAAGGCACAGATACTTAAAAAAGCAGAAAAAGATATTGCCGATATGGTTGTTGATGCAACGGTCAAGATTGTTGGAGAGAAAAAAGGTGCAGACGTGGATAACGCGCTGTACGACAAATTTTTAGATAAAGCAGGTGATGAAACGTGATTCGAGCAGCGAAGGACTATGCAGCGGATTTGAAGCTCGTTGAAAACGCGAAGTCAAATCTGCAGAGCGTAAAGGATATTTTAGAGGCAGTTCCACAGATCGGTGTGGAGTTTGAAGATCCAACCGTGTCGTTAGAGAAGAAGCATCTGGTAATCGACCGGGTGTTCCCGAAGGAGATCCGGAACTTCTTAAAGGTGTTGTGTGACAATGGCGATTTCGGATTGTTAGATGAGATCGAGCAGGCATACATGGAGCTGACGAAGACACCGGAGAAGGTGGAGGCACAGGCAGAACTCACATATGTGACACCACCGACACCGGAGCAGATGGAAGGGATCCGGTTGTTCCTTGCGAAGGAATACAACAATCCGGATATCAAGATCGTTGGCAAGGAAGATGCATCCATCAAGAGTGGATTCATCATCCGTGTTGGAAACAAAGAGTACGACTGGAGCGAACAGGGACGTATCGACCAGCTGCAGAAGCATATCAATCAGTCGTTGGCAGGCAAGAAGCTGGCAACCGTCAGTGAGGAGAGCATCATTTCCATCCTGCGTGCCGATATCGCAGATTTTGAGCTGGCAGCAAAGGATAAGGAGATCGGTGTTGTCAACTGGGTTGGTGATGGTATCGCGAACGTCGATGGTATCGACCATGCATTTTACGGAGAGATCGTTCTCTTTGATTGTGGTGTCAAGGGTATGGTACAGGATGTAAGACGGGATGAGATCGGTGTTATTCTGTTTGGCCGTGATACAGAGATCAAGGAAGGCAGCCGTGTCGTTCGTACCGGTAAGATGGCCGGTATCCCGGTTGGAGATGCATTCCTTGGAAGAATCGTAGATGCACTTGGTGCGCCGATTGACGGACAGGGTGACATCGCGCAGGATGGTTACCGTCCAATCGAGAACCCTGCACCAAGTATTGTAGATCGTAAATCCGTATCGGTTCCTATGGAGACCGGTATTTTGTCAATCGATTCGATGTTCCCGATCGGTCGAGGACAGCGTGAGCTGATCATCGGTGACAGACAGACCGGTAAGACTTCGATTGCGATGGATACGATCTTAAACCAGAAGGGTAAAGATGTTGTCTGTGTCTATGTAGCAATCGGACAGAAGGCATCGACAATTGCGAAGTTAGTGAATACATTGAAGAAAAATGATGCGCTGGATTATACGATCGTCGTTGCGGCAACAGCATCCGATCCGGCACCGTTGCAGTATATCGCACCATATGCAGGTACAGCACTTGCAGAGTATTTTATGTATCAGGGCAAGGATGTTCTGATCGTCTATGATGATCTGTCCAAGCATGCGGTTGCCTACCGTGCAATCTCACTTTTGCTGGAGCGTTCACCGGGACGTGAGGCATATCCGGGTGATGTATTCTATCTGCATTCAAGATTGCTGGAGCGTTCTTCCCGTGTGACAGCCGAGGCTGGCGGCGGAAGTATTACCGCACTTCCAATCATTGAGACACAGGCAGGCGATGTGTCTGCATACATCCCGACAAATGTTATTTCTATCACAGATGGACAGATCTATCTGGAAAGTGAGCTGTTCTTCGCAGGTCAGCGTCCAGCTGTCAATGTCGGACTTTCCGTATCCCGTGTCGGTGGTGCGGCGCAGACAAAGGCGATGAAGAAAGCAGCCGGAAGTATCCGTATCGATCTGGCACAGTATCGTGAGATGGAAGTGTTCACACAGTTTTCTTCCGATCTGGACGAGAACACGAAGAAACAGTTAGCACATGGACGTGCGTTGATGGAGCTTTTGAAGCAGCCGCTAGGCCGTCCTTTTACAATGGCAGAGCAGGTTATCACATTGGTTGCTGCCAATGCACATGTATTCAGTGATCTTCCGGTAGAGAAGATCAAGGCATTCCGTCTTGGACTGCTGGATGATTTTGCAAAGAATCATGCAGATATTATCGGACGTCTGGATTCATCGAAGGATCTGGCAGACGATGTGAAGGATGCAATCATACAGGCAGCGAATGAATATAAGCAGAGGAGTCTGGAAGACGAAAACGGAGGGAATTAAATGGCGAATGCAAGAGAAATTTCCACACGTATCAAAAGTATCCAGGACACGATGAAGATCACGAAGGCAATGTATATGATGTCTTCTATGAAGCTTCGGAAAGCAAGACAGAAGCTGGAGAATACAGAACCATACTTCTATGGATTGCAGGAGCAGATTGCAGATATTCTGTTACATTTCCCGGATATGAAGCATCTTTACTTCGATAATCGCGGCAAGGATCTGCATGAGACGTCAAAACGACGTGCATTTATCGTCATAACAGGTGATAAGGGTATGGCAGGTGCATACAACCACAATGTGTTAAAAGAGGCACAGAAGATGGTCGATGAGTCGGATTCCTACCGCTTGTTTGTAGTCGGTGAGCTGGGACGACATTTCTTTTCTTCGCAGGGGTATACGCTCGAAGAGGGATTCTGCTATTCGGCGAACAACCCTTCTATCCATCGTGCGCGTATGATTACAGAGCGCATCGTGGAGTTATATAAAGAGGAAGAATTTGACGAGGTATATGTTGTCTATACGAAGATGGTAAACAGCATGAAGGAAGAGGTTGAAGTGCAGGAGATTCTGCCACTCAAGACGCATGAGTTTATCAAGAAGGAATTGCTTGAAGATTCCCAGAAGGGATTAGGAAACAGTGACCGTGAGGCTGCGGAGCAATCCGATGACTGGTTTTTGATCTATCCATCTCCGAAGAAGGTTTTGGAGAAATTGGTGTATAACTATGTAACAGGTTTTATGTATGGTGTTCTTGTTGAGGGCTCGGCAAGTGAGGAAAACGCCAGAATGATGGCCATGCAGGCGGCAACGGACAATGCACAGGCAATGCTGCATGAACTTTCAATCGAGTTTAACCGTGTGCGCCAGGCAGCAATCACACAGGAAATCACCGAGGTGATCGGTGGAGCCAAGGCACTCAAGAAGAAAAAGAAGAAACAAGCGAGGTGAACGATCGCATGATGGAAAATAAAGGTAAGATCGTACAGGTATCCGGACCGGTTGTCGATGTCGAGTTTGCAGATGGGAACCTTCCGCGGATTAAGGATGCCTTGTATGTGATGAACAATGGAAAGAAATGCGTCATGGAAGTATCCCAGCATATCGGTGACAATGTTGTGCGCTGTATTATGCTTGCTGCGAGCGAAGGCTTGTGCAGAGATATGGAAGTGACAGCAACCGGATCCGGTATTCAGGTTCCGGTCGGAGAGCAGACATTAGGACGGCTGTTCAATGTACTTGGTGAGACATTGGATGGAAAGGAAAGTCTGGAGAATGGTGAGCATTGGTGTATCCACCGTGAGCCGCCAACATTTGAAGACCAGAGCCCGGTTGTTGAGATGCTGGAAACCGGTATCAAGGTTATTGATTTGCTTGCCCCATATGCAAAGGGTGGTAAGATTGGTCTGTTCGGTGGTGCCGGTGTCGGTAAGACCGTCCTGATTCAGGAGCTGATTCACAATATCGCAACGGAGAGTGGTGGTTATTCCATCTTCACCGGAGTTGGAGAGCGTTCCCGTGAAGGTAACGACCTGTGGAATGAGATGAAGGAATCCGGCGTTTTGGATAAGACAGCGCTGGTATTTGGACAGATGAATGAGTCACCGGGTGCCCGTATGCGTGTGGCAGAGACGGGACTTACGATGGCGGAATATTTCCGTGATGTAAAAAAGCAGGATGTGTTGTTATTTATTGATAACATCTTCCGTTTTGTACAGGCAGGTTCAGAGGTGTCCGCATTGCTTGGACGTATGCCTTCTGCCGTTGGATACCAGCCAACTCTGGCAAATGATCTGGGTGAACTGCAGGAGCGTATCGCTTCCACAAAGGATGGTTCTGTAACATCGGTACAGGCGGTATACGTACCAGCCGATGACCTGACAGACCCGGCACCTGCTACAACATTCTCTCATTTGGATGCAACGACTGTATTGTCACGTAAGATCGTGGAGCAGGGTATCTATCCGGCTGTTGATCCACTGGAATCAACCTCCCGTATTCTGGAGGCAGATGTCGTCGGAGAAGAACATTACCGTGTTGCACGTGAGGTGCAGGAGACTTTGCAAAAGTATAAGGAACTGCAGGATATCATCGCAATTCTTGGTATGGAGGAGCTTTCCGACGAGGATAAGCAGACGGTTTACCGTGCGAGAAAGGTACAGCGTTTCCTGTCACAGCCATTCCATGTGGCTGAGAATTTTACGAACGTCAAAGGTGTATTTGTACCAGTCAAGGAGACAATCCGTGGATTCAAGGCAATCTTAGATGGTGAGATGGATGCGTATCCGGAGGCAGCCTTCTTCAATGTCGGTACGATTGAGGATGTAAAGAAGAAAGCAGAAACCCTGTAAAGGATAGAAAGGGGACGGCGTATGAATACATTTTCACTCAAGATCATAGCCTGTGACCGGGTGTTTTATGATGGACCATGTGAGATATTGAAATTCCCCGGCTATGATGGACAGATGGCGATTCTGGCACATCACGAGAAGATGACGACGAATATTGAAGTCGGTGAGCTGCATTTCCGGACACCGGATGGAGAAGAGCATGTGGCAATCTGTTCCGACGGACTTCTGAAGGTAAAGAATAACGAGGTTGTTGTACTTGTCTATTCGGCAGAAAAACCGGAGGAAATCGACGAGTTCCGTGCACAGGCTGCGAAGGAACGTGCCATCGAGCAGATGCAGCAGAAACAGAGTATCATGGAATACCACGTATCCCGTGCTTCGCTTGCGAGAGCAATGGCGAGACTGCAGGGACATGACCGGTACGAAGTGAAGTAAATAAAAGGATGAAAAAACACCCAACTGTTCACAGAAACAGTTGGGTGTTTTTATCTGTATATTTTTCGTGAAGTAGCATTACTCCCGGTTTTTCAGTGCCTCTTCCATAGGAATCTTCCGGATCTTCTTATATTGCAGGAAACTTAATAATCCGTAACATACAATATCCCAGATCACAACCTGAACATAGATAGATGTTCCGATATGAACATTTTCCAGCCAGATATCAAAAGTCCGGAAGAGATAGACAATCATTGTCTTCAGGATGACTGTTGAAAGCGGCAGACTGATTGCTACACTGACAAGGACAGCTATCGCGGTTGAAATAATGTAGATTTTTCCGATTTCTCTGTTGTTGTAACCGAGAATCTTCGTCAGGGAAATCGATTCCGCATTTTTCTCCAACACAATCTTAGAGAGCAGGTAGATAACGATGACGAAGATAATAAGGGAAAGATATTTCATCAGAGGCATCATACGTCCCATCGAATCATTCATCTGGTCACTTAACTTTGAATAATCCGAAGGTCCCATCGTACTGTAGATGAAACTGTCATCTAAATCATCCAGCGCTTTGTCAGAGAAATATCCTGTGAAATAATCCGCATCCTTCCCGAATGTGTCATTGTAATTATCAATGCTCATAAATACGGAGAAGGCCGCCGGGTAATTGAAGCTGCCGGCAATCCGGAAAGAATATTCTTTATCGCCATATTTTTCTACTATTTTAATCGTATCGCCCACTTTATAATTGTTCAGTTTCATGAACGATTTTGAGATGATTATATCCCCTTTTTCCGCAGGCATAGAAACCTGTGTCAGATACTTTGAATTATCTGCGATTCCATATACAAGCACTTCTTTTCCGCCATCATCCGCAAGCGCAGTCAGACAGTATTTTTCAGCAGATGAATCGTCTAGCTCTACCGGTGCTTTGAGTGTATATTGATAGTTTGCAATCAGGTGGTCAAGCACATTGTCTGTCTGGTCATTTAAGATTGGAAGCATGCTGGCAGAGAAGATAAACAGGATATTTGCCATTAGGATACCAATCGCCATCGTGATATAGTTGGAGCGGTTCTGCAGGATTGTACGAATCCGGAACCTTGTCAAAAACTTGAAGTCCGGAAGCTTTGTCACATGTTTTTTCTTACGTTTTGACAGATCATGCCGCAGGAAGTTAAGCGGTGACAATCCAAGCATTGATCGAAGCGCAAGGTAGTTGATCACTAACAGAATCACAATCGGAATCACAGTCGTAAGCAGAAAGGCGTTTGCATTCCAGACAACCTTGAATACAGGCAGAGAGTAGGAATGGTAATACATGTCCTCCATGAATTTACGAAAACAAGTGTAACCGCCGATATTTCCGATCACTGCGGCTGCAAGGAATACGTACGTTGGTGCAGCCATGTAATGCCGGATGATTTCGCCTTTTGTATATCCGGAAGCTCGCAGGGTTCCGATGGCACCGGCTTCCGATTCAATCGTGCTGAAAGTCATAAGTGCGAAGATGAATGCAAGTAGTGCTATCATGATATAGAGCATCATGATCGTGCTGTTTGTATCGCCATCCATATCTTCCCTTGTAAATGAGATCGCTTTATTGTTCTGCCGCATCAAAAAATCGGTTAGGTAATTTCCCTGTGGAGCGAGTTGTTCGGACAATGTATTCATCAGGTCTGTGCTTGCGTCATAAGAAGCCCGGTCATCAAGACTTCTGTCCGAAAAACGATATGCAAAGCTGTAGGTAAGCTTGCTTTCGGAGAATTCCTTGAAATAATCTGCAGTGACAAACCCCATGGTAAATGTCGTTGCGCTGAACATCGAATCAGAGTTATTCTCGAACAGACAGCTATAATCCGGGACAGCAACTGTTCCGCAGATTGTTAAATCCTTTCCGTCAAAGGTGAGGGTGTCACCGATTTTGAGATTGTTGTTTTCTGCAAAGAGGCGGTCGATGGCAAGTTCTCCGTTCTTCTCCGGGGCGTGCCCTTCAAAGATCGAATATGTATTTAACGCCTCGCGGTTTTCGTAGAGACGGATGGAATAATTGCTGTTGCCTTCAAAGGTGTAATCAAAATTATAGAAGTATTGTTTGTAGATGGTTGCTTTTGCTGTGTCTGAATCTTCCTGATCAGCGATCTTCTGCAGTTCGGCCACAGAGATTTCACTGTTCGTAGAGAAATGTCCATCCTCTAATTTATATGTCTCGATACCATCGTCGTAGGTGTACATCATGCTCAGCGAAGTAACCAGCATACCACTGACGATTGAAATCATAAATGTCAGAAACAAAAAGATGGATATGTATTTCCCTTTTTCTTTTCTGATATCCCGAAGAATACGTTTACGCAGTGGATTTTTGATTGTTTTATCAGCCATATGCATTCACCTACCAATCTAATTCCATCGCCGGTGTCTTTGTTTCGTTTGTATATTCTTTCCGGATCATACCGTCGCGGAGCTTGATCACACGGTCTGCCATGAGTTTGATGGCATCGTTGTGCGTAACGATGATGATGGTATTTCCGTATTTCCGGTTGACGTCTTCAATCAATTTCAGAATATCCTTGGAGGTATTGTAATCAAGGGCGCCGGTTGGCTCATCGCAGAGCAGCAGATCCGGATTCTTGACGATGGCACGACCGATGGATGTACGCTGCTGCTGACCGCCGGAAAGCTGGCTTGGAATCTTATCCTTATGCTCCCAAAGTCCAAGTGTATGAAGCAGGTCATCGACATCAAGCGGGTTGCTTCCGAGGTAAGCGCCGACCTCGATATTCTCCTTGACGGTCAGGTTCGGGATCAGATTATAGAACTGGAAGACGTAACCTAAGTGTTCACGTCGGTAGAGCGTCATCTGCTTTTCGTTCATGGCAGACATGGCAGCACCGTTGATGATGATCTCTCCCTTATCATAGCTTTCGATGCCGCCGATGATGTTCAACAGGGTAGACTTACCGGAACCGGATGGCCCGAGCAGGACGCAGATCTCGCCTTTTCCGATACCGGTAGAAAGTCCTTTTAAGACTTGTACACGGTTGTCTTTTTCACCATAGAACTTTTCAAGATTGTTGATTTGTAAGAACATGATTTTCCTCCTTTTATGTGACTGCGAATCGTGAAGCAAAACACGAATGCAGGTGATGGTAGCGAGTTGCAGATTATCACATTTCTACGCAGACTCGCTCGCGCTCACTTCCGCACATAGCAGACACTAAACTCACAAAGCACCAATTCTGCGAATTGTTACTCCGTTCGTTAAGTGCTGATGTGCTACAATGGTCTGCTTAAGAACATGTGATAATCTACAACTCTTACCTACCATAATGCTCGTGTTTTGCGATTACGTGATAGGCAGTGAATATAAAACTCCCAAATGCATTAACCTTTTTCTATTCTCATACGTGAAAACATATGAATATATGTTCATATATAAAATAAACGTGTAATACAGGTTTGTCAAGCGTATTTTCGCTTGCTTTGATGGATGTTTTATGTATTTGGTTAATTGCCGTGGTTATTATAACGCAAAAAGTTAGTCAAAACAAACCATTTATGCAGGATTTTTGAGCTGTTGGGAAATTTTCTCATTTGTGGGTGGCTGGTTGGGTAAAAAAGTTTAGAATAGGGAAAATACTCCAATAGGAAGAGTGAGAGAAGCAAGCGGGTTGGGTAAAAAAGTCCGGAATCAGGAAATTACTCCAATAGGAAGCAGATAGAGAAAAAGAAAGTATGGATTGAGAAACAAATCACTCTGTGATACCATAGGAAAGAAATAGAAACAAACAAGAAAACAACCAAGGTACATATGAAATACAAGAAAACAATAATCGATAATTCTTGGAATAAAATCAGGAGGAAATACAAGTGGAACCGAAAGCAGTCGTGAATTTACGAAAAGGAGAAGGTCGTACCATCAAGGCAGGTGGACTCTGGATCTTCGACAATGAGATAGAGAGCGTGATGGGAAGTGTGGAAGATGGCGATATTGTCATCGTGCGTGATTTCGATGGATATCCAATGGGACGCGGATTCATCAACCGGAAATCCAAAATTACCGTTCGAATGCTGACTCGAGACGCAGAGCAGGATATCAACGAAGCATTTCTCCGTATGCGGGTCAAGAATGCCTGGGAATATAGAAAAGCTGTGATGCAGGGCGATGATCTTACATGTTGTCGTGTGATCTTTGGTGAGGCGGATTTCCTGCCGGGACTCGTGATTGATCGGTTCTCGGATGTGCTGGTGGTGGAATCCCTCGCACTTGGCATTGATTTATATAAGGAACAAATCGTGGATTTGCTGAAAGAGATCATGGCGCAGGATGGTGTCAAGATCCGCGGCGTATACGAGCGGAGTGACGCGAAGGTGCGCAAGAAGGAAGGACTTGCTCCATATAGAGGATGCATCGGTGCGGAGTTTGATCCGGTTGTTGAGATCGTGGAGAACGGCGTGCATTATAAGGTCGATGTAGCAAATGGACAGAAGACAGGATTCTTCCTTGACCAGAAATACAACCGGCTCGCGATGCAGAGACTGGTTAAAGGTCTGACCAGAGGAGAGCAGGAGACGCCGTTGCGCGTGCTTGACTGCTTTACACACATGGGAACCTTTGCATTAAATTGTGGCTATGCTGGGGCGAGTGATGTGTTAGGACTTGATATTTCAGAGTTTGCTGTAGAGCAGGCAAGAGAAAATGCAAAGCTCAATCATCTGGAGAAGACTGTACATTTTAAAGAGGCAAATGTATTGGACGAGCTTCCAAAGCTTGCTGAAGCAGGTGAGCAGTTTGATGTCGTAATCTTAGACCCACCGGCGTTTACCAAGTCACGCGAAGCAACCAAGAATGCAATCAAAGGATACCGTGAGATCAACCGGAAAGGCTTGCAGCTTGTGAAAAACGGCGGGTATTTTGCAACCTGCTCCTGCTCCCATTTCATGACGCAGGAATTGTTCACGAAAGTAATTGGTCAGGCAGCAACTAGCGTGCACAAGCGCCTTCGTCAGGTGGAATTCCGGCAGCAGGCACCGGATCATCCAATTTTATGGGCAGCGGATGAGAGTTATTATTTGAAGTTTTACATTTTTCAGGTTGTTGAGGAAAAGTAAGAGGTGTAGTAACAAGATGGGAAAGCTGAATGTGTTTTAAGAAGATAAGAGAGTAGATAATCATTATATAAGTGGCTATCTACTCTTTTCGTTTATAGGGTTTCTTTTCATCTGTTTGGTTCAGAAGATAATCAATGCTTGTTTTATAAATCTTGGATAGTTTAATCAGAATATTTGTGGGGATATCATTTTCTCCGGTTTCATATTTCGAATATCCTGTCTGGCTCATATCCAGAAGTTTGGCCAGATATGTTTGTGATATATCATTATCTTCCCTAAGCTCTCTCAACCTGTTTTTAGTAGAAAATTTACGCACAAAATCACCTCGGATGTATTGTACTTTAATCTAAAACAGGTTAAAACGATTTGTAATAAGATTTTAATATGCAATACAAAAGTATAAGAGGAGAGGATAAGTTATTATGAAGAAGAAAATGTTATTGCAACTACATTTGTAACAGTTGTTCTTGTTGCGGGTATAGCATTTATTGTTAATGGCTGTGCGGATAAAAATACGGATAGTTCCCAGACTGCAAACACAGAGACAAGTGCGACTATTACAGATGCAGATACAGCAGAGAAAGAATCCGTTGATATAGTAGATGCTGACACAGCCAAAGCAGATTTTGATACCGTCAAGACGGGGTCTGAAACTGTCAAGGTAGATGATGCTAAGTCTGAGGATAACAACTCAGGCAAAGAGCCAGCAACACAGGCACCTGCTACCATTGAGACACCAACGACTCAGGTTCCTACCACACAGGAACCAAGAACGGAAGAGCCTACAATTGCTCACTAGCACATATGGAAGACAGTTGTAGATAAAAAAGCTTATGATGAACCTATTTATGAGGAGCAGGATGTGTATGAGTGGCACTCTATGTGGACTGATGGCAGTTATGCTGATGAATTCAGAGATAAGGAGGTTATGTTTGTGTGCACTTACAATGATGAAACATGAAATTTTCTTGCAGAGCGATGTTAGGGTATGTCGGATAAGATATTTACATAGAGCGAATGACTTGCCTATTAACAAGGGCGGATCGAATTAGGGAAAAGATGAAATCTTGGTTAGTGTTAAATTTTTTAATATTATATGTATGTTTTTTTTTAATATACATATAATATTAAAGGAATATAAATATACAAAATGTATTTACTTTTACCATGATTGTGTTAAAATGTGTATAAAGGAGGTAAAAAAATGAATAGACATTTTTATCTTTTAACACTTGATATATATGGTATAAAAAATATTGCAAATCCAATTCATTTAGATTTTTATAAGAAGACAATTAAAAGGGATTTTAATCCCGAAAAATATAAGATTAAAGCAATTTATGGGGAAAATGGATCTGGAAAAACGGCAATAATTACTGCAGTTAAACTTCTTAGAAATTTATTGATTGATAAAAATTATTTATCTGACCATGAGACACAAAAATCACTAGTTGAAATTATAAATAAAAAGACAAGGAATGGATATATTGAATGTGAAATATACGTAGATATAGATGAAGATAGAGAAATTTTGGATTATTATATCTCTTTTGAAATAAAAGATGATGGCAGAATTTATATAACAGAAGAAAGATTAAGTCGCAAAAACGGAAATTATTCAAAAAATTCATATTTATGTGTGTTTGAGTCAAAAGATGGGGCATTAGAGAAGTTTGGAAATGATAAGGTGTACGAATTTGTAAAAGAAAAAACTTTGAATTTATTAGATAAACAGTCATTTGCTTCTAGTATACTTACAATGATGAATGATTTTCCGCATGATAAAGATTTAAATAATGATTTTGTAACTGTAATAGAATTGTTCGCATTTGCAATTTCATTAAATGTTTGCATTGACAATGCAGATATTCATACAAATAATCGGTTATATCAAAAAATACAAAGTATAGAAGAAAATAAAAAAGATTCTTTTACAAAGGAAACATTTAATCAACTAAAGAGGGAAATACTTGAAGCTTCTGGAAGAGATATTTTGGTGCCTAAAAATTTATATAGTTCATATGAAGAACAAATCGCAAAACTTAGTATGTTTATTCAGATATTTAAACCAGAGCTCGTAAATATTGAAGTAGATAAAAAAGATTTTGATCAATTTTATAAATGCAATCTGAAAATGATATATGAAAATTATACTTTGGATCAAGAGTTTGAAAGTCGTGGAATAAAAAAAATGATGGATTTATTTTATTATCTTGAAGATGCATGTATGGGAATGATCACATTTATCGATGAATTGGACTCTAATATAAATGATGTATATCTAGATAAAATAATTGAATATTTTATATTATATGGAAAGGGGCAGCTTTGCTTCACTTCTCACAATCTCTCTCCAATGTCTGTGTTGAAGAAGAATAAAAATGCTATAACATTTATTTCCAGTGTTAACACAGTTCATACTTGGGCTAATAACGGTAATTTGAGTCCTGAGAATGCATATAAGAATGGTTTTATTGAGGATTCGCCATTCAATGTTGATGCATCGGATTTTCTTGGAATATTAGGAGGTACTGATGAGTAGGCAAATATTATTTTGCGTGGAATCCAATAATAAGGCTAGAACTGATTATCAGTATATTGAGGAGACATTGAAAAGATTTTATAAAGTGGATAGAAAGATTAGATATAGAGCAATATATTTAGGATCAAAAACGAAATACAATGCGAAAGATAAAGTAAGAGAGATAAATAAAAATATTAAAACATTTATAGGTGAGACAACTGTTATTTATTTTATTGATGTTGATGATTATGATACTTCTTATGACACAAAGAAATTATATGATGATATAGAAATCTATTGTAAAAAACATGGTTATGAGTTCGTTTTTTTTCATAAGGATGTCGAGGATGTTTATTTGGGGAATTCAGTTAAAGATAAGGAAAAAGTAAGTAAGGTTGCTGAGTTTAAAAGAAAAAAAATGATAGAAAATGTAGATGAGTTTATGTTGAGAATGGACTATCATAAAAGACATTGTAGTAATATACTTAAAGTATTGGATAAGTATTGGCAGAGAAAGTAGACAGTAAAACTACATATACAAGAAATGTTCATTTAAACAAATTATCTGATGATACAAGAAGCATCTAAAGGAGAATCGTTATGAATAAACATATAGAAAAAGCAATGGAGCTTCGAAACGAAACTCCAATGGTAAGCAACTGTTCCCAGACGATTATGCGTTGTTATGCTGAGGATATGGGAATTTCAGAAGAAATGGCAGCAGGGCTTGGCTGTAATTTCGGTGGTGGTATGAAATGCGGCGGTATCTGTGGCGCAATCACAGGTGGTTTGATGGTGCTTGGTGCCAAGGGCGTTGAGAATCCGGCAAAGGTAAATGAGTTTCGCAGGAAGATTGCGGAGAATCATGATGGAATGGTGAACTGTGTGGATCTGCTTCGCGCAAATGCGGCGAAGGGTGGCAACAAGAAGGAACATTGTGATAAGATGATTCAGGAAGCAATCACGCTTATAGATGAAATGGTGTAAAAATTTCTTGACGAAATTTATTATGTAACATAGAATGAGATTAATACAGTGAAAAGGAAGAAATCAATGTTCTGGAAGATGACAACATTGCAATTGAAAAAAGGTTACATTTTCGCTCCTAACGGGGATAGTGCGCCTTTTTTCAGGAATAAAGTCTGATTCATCAGAACCATTCTATGTAAATCAAGGTACATTATCTCCTTAACGATAAAATATAAGTTAAGGAGATTTTTTATGTTTAAAATTAAAAAACAAATTTCGAAGTTGTACATGGCGTCCATCTTAGGCAATCTGTCGCTGACGGGCGCGTGGGTCGCAATTCTTGCAGCGAGAGGATACAGTCTGATCAAAATCGGAATTGCAGAAACGGTGTTTCATATTTTCAGTTTGACGTTTGAGATACCATCGGGCGTTTTTGCAGATGTATTTGGACGAAAGCAGATGCTGGTGGTGAGCAGTATTATGCGTGTGATCGGAAGCATCTGCATGATTTGCTCAAAGAATCTGACGATGGTGTGTGTGGCAATCGCGTGTTTTGCAGTTAGCTATAATTTTTCCTCGGGATCTGGGGATGCGCTTGCATATGATTCGCTGAAATTAGTTGGTGAGGAGGTACGGTATGAGCGTTACGCATCCAATCAGTTGATTTTGTATCGGCTCTGCAATGGCATTTCTACATTGTGTGCAGGTTTTGCACTATTTGTTGGATATAAGATTGCGTATGCGTCGGATATTTTGGTGACCGGTATTCAGATTGGCGTGCTGTTGTCACTTCGCGAGATTCATTTGAATCACACAGGCGCGGAGCGGAAACAGGCGGTGTTGCAGTCGGTATGGAAGGAACTCAGAGGTTGTTTCGTGGAGAGTCTGCGTTTTCTGAAAGAGTCGAAGCGGGCAGTGTTTCTGATGACATGTAATTCCTTTGTCGGTGCGGTTGATATTGTATTGCTGTTTTTCTTACAGGCGAAGCTGCCGCAGACGGGTATGCCGGATTCAGCACTTGGAATAGCCTTGTTCATTATGGAGATGGGAGGAATCCTTGGAGCCAAGCTGATCTTGCAGTGTAAGAAGTTACGGTATCGCTGGGTGTTTGTGATAACGTCTGTGCTCGTTTTATGTGGCGTTTTGATTGAACATACAGGCGTCGCGGTACTTATGACGCTGGGCGGATTTGTAGCGGCATGCAGTGATGATGCATTGCAGGTTCGCACAGATGCAATCTTACAGGAAATGTTTCCGTCTGAGCAGCGGGCAACGCTGATATCAATGGAATCTTTTACATTTTCCATGATTATGATTGTGTTGTCGCCGCTTGCAGGAATTGTATTTTCCGTGTGGTAAAAAGAATTGCCGTCGATTCCTATTCGGAGTCGGCGGCAATGTATTGTGAAAATTCAGAAATATAACATAGATGAAAGACATTAAATAGAAGTTGTTAATTCCGAAACTGCACGCGGCGAAGCTTGGGGAACAAGCGGAGCGGGAACCCGCATTTGACCTTAGAGAAGAGGGAAGAATACACGGCAGTTTCGGCCTTTTTTGATTTCGTGGGATGTGTGTGTTGGTGCCGTTGAAATCTGGATGTAGTATACAATAGATATTATAAAAAAGGGGGATTATTGACTGAACATGCGAAATTCCTGACTGAACTTCATTTTTAAGATATTTATATGATAAAAAAGACAGCATAATAACAAAAATGAATTTAGGAGAGAAGGGGGATTTTGAGTCAAAAAGTGCTATTAAGAATGTTATAATACAGATTGACGATTAGAAAATAAATGGATATACTAAAAATAAGAATGGGGGTGAGTATATGCCGAACAAGATTAAGGATTTATTAGAGTTATATAAAGAAGAGATTGATAAACTAGGACGAGAGCATTTGGTAAAAATAATTTTGTATGGATCATATGCTCGTGGAGATTTTCGTCAGGATTCGGATATAGACATTATGATTCTTGTGAATGACTTGGATGATAGCTTGGTTGAATATGAAAATAAGGTGGATGATCTAACCTATGATTTTAATTGTAAATATGGAACAGAAATTATGCCAATTGTAAAAAATATAGACCAGTTTGAATATTGGAAAAACGCATATATGTTTTACAAGAATGTGGATCAGGAGGGGGTCATACTTTAATGGAAAAAGATACAGGAAGTTTTGAAGATATAGCACGGAATAAATTGGCACAGGCTATTGATGATTTGGAATCAGCAGACATTTTATTGGGAGCAGATAAATATAGAGCTGCAAATAATAGAGCATATTATGCAGTATTTCATGCAATTGATGCAGTATTATCTATGGAACCAGTTGCGTTCAAAAAGCACAAGGATGTGATTGCCTATTTTAATAAGAATTATGTAAATAAAGATGTTTTTTCGAGAGATATGGGAAGAAAAATATCCAAGTTAGAAATTATTCGTCATAAAAGTGATTATGATGATTTCTACATTGCCAGCAAATTAGATACAGTAAATCAAGTTACTATTGCAAAAGAGATTATTGGTGAAATAAAAACGTATTTGAATATGGAGTAGTGTTTGAAATACATTTTCTATATGGTAAAAAGAATTGCCGCCGGTTCTCATCCGGAGCCGGTGGCAATGTATTATGAAAACTCAGAAATGTCATTCAGAAGAAAGAAACAAAATAGAAATTGTTAATTCCGAAACTGCACGCGGTGAAGCCTGGGGAACAAGCAGAGCGGGAACCCGCATTTGACCTTGGAGAAGAAGGGAGAATAAGCGGCAGTTTCGGCCTTTTTGATTTCGTGGGATGTGTGATTTTTTGTGCCTTTGAAATCTGGATGTAGTATACAATAGATATTATAAAAAAGGGGGATTATTGACTGAACATGCGAAATTCCTGACTGAACTTCATTTTTAAGATATTTTTATGACGAAAAAGACAAATAAATAATAAAGACGAAATGAAAATACCACCTTCACGGTGGCATTTTTTATGTTCAAAACATGATATTCTATATCCGACAAGTTATGAATTCGGACAAAACGATTGCACGATCGCCATGACGACGATCAATCCGAATACAACGAGGATGTCTAACACAACCACACCCAATATGCGCAGCGATTTTTTTTCGTGTTGGCACAGAGGCATAAGCTGTCGTACATGGAGATAGTCGAAGATCGAAGCTACGATAAAAAGCATCATAACGAGTGCAAATACACGTTCCACCCACAGTGCCGCTCCGAAGGTATTGTTTACTTTCATGGATAAGCAAAACCATGCCAGAAATATATAGGTAAGCAGTGCAACCGCCATCTTCCAAGGTGTTTTGGAATGGAAACCGGGAGGGGCAAACTGTATACGTTTTGTGGAAGTACCGGGATCGTTCTGTGTTTGAGCATTTGAACGATTGGAAGATGAACCGGATAAATCTCCGGTGAAGGCTTGACCAGCGTGGGTATAAGGAAAGATTCCCCCATTTGCTAACAACGCCTGACGTAATTCCCCGATGCTTTGATACCGTTCCGCCGGGTTCATCTGTGTACATTTGGCAGTAACAGCATCAATATATGGATTCTGGCAATGCGATGCTTCTGCCATTTCCTTCAGAAGAATCCCCATAGAATAAATATCTGTCTGCGGGGAGGATTGTCCAAATCCGTATTGTTCCGGGGCGGCATAGCCCTGTGTACCAAGCAGGATTGTATCAGAATCTTTTGCAGCTGTATGGTATTTGGCAGCGTTGAAGTCGAGCAGCACGGCTCGGTTATAACTGGTGATGATAACATTCGATGGTTTCACATCCCGGTGGATGATAGCCGGATTATGCTGATGTAACTGTTCGAGGATTGCGCACAGGTCAAGCATATATTGAAGCATCTCGTTCGGCGATATATCTGCGTGGCGGATCTTATCCTGCAGGGATGTTCCGGAGATATATTCTTCGATGACAGTAAGCTGTCCCGCCTCTTCGTAATAGTTTATGATCCGCGGTGTACCTGCGACAGGATTGCGGTATAACTCGGCATAGACGGCGAGGTTATAGACATCAAGCACTTTTTTGATGGCAATCTTTTTTGTCTCCTGGTGCTGAACTAAGTATACATGATGCGGTTCATTTATGGCGGCTATTGGTTTATAATACGAAATAGCGAGACGCTGATCGAGATCCATATGCGTATATCCTTTCTATAGAGCAGGGATATTGATTATACTTCGTCAATCAATTATCCGTGCTGGTTAGTGCAGCTTTGGTAATCGGTAGTCTGATGGATTTATTATAACAGATTGGAGGATGAAATGAAGGAGAAAAATACAAAGGAATTAAATGAAGTCTTAGGAAAGACACATCTTTCGGACTTTGAGAAATATTGCGCGGAGAATAAAGAAAGTGTAAGCGATAATTCGGAAGCATTTTCTATCTATGTGAAGAACCTGCTACAGGAAAAGAAGCTTACCCAGCAGTATGTGTTCCTGCAGGCAGATATTCCGGAGCGGTATGGCTATAAGCTGCTGTCCGGGGAGAAGCGTACGCGGCAGAGGGATGTGATCCTGCGGATCTGCTATGCGGCGAAATTCAGTCTGGCGGAGACGCAGCGTGCACTTAAAAAATACGAGATGCCGGAATTATATTCGAAGGTCCCAAGAGATGCACTCCTGATGATCGCGTTCAATGAGCGGCCGGGAAGCATCCTGGACGTAAATGATCTGCTTAATCAAAAAGGCTTGCAGCCGCTTCGGACAAGCGGAGTGCAGGATTAGAGAATAAATTTGCCACTGCTACGGGGGCAACGAAGCCGGATAATTTATGGGATAATACTTGTGGGGATACAAAAGAAGAAAATGTCATAAACGAAGAGAATCGTTAGGATGTTTTCGATAAACTGCCACCGGGCAATGCGCGGGGGTATACCACAAGAAAAGGAGGAAGAGGTTCATGAAAACTTGGAAATTAGTGTCCGGTATTTTATCCATGATTTTATTCGTCATCGTAACATTCCAGTCATGTGCAGCGGGCGTTGCCAATTCGCTCGAAGCAAATGGCGAGACATCCGGCTCTGCAGGCGTATTGGTAGCAATTCTGATGCTTGCAGGCGGAATCGTATCGGTTGCGACGAGAAACGCTGAGAAAAAGGGCGGAAATATCGCTTTGATTGTTCTGTTCGGCCTGGCGGCACTGGTAGGATTTACCGGTTTCGGAAGCTTCTCAGATCTTGCAATCTGGGCAGGCTGGTGCCTGATCAACGCGATACTTGCAGTCGTTGCGATTGTAACAAAGAAGTAATTACATAGAAATTCAGGAGAAATGGTGTTTAAAGGCATCCGCAGTTTGCGGGTGTCTTTTTTATAGAAAGTAAGTTTTCAAATTTAGCGAAATATGGTACAGTTTCGTTAGATAACACGAAAAGAGGAACGATTATGACACGACAATCAGGCAGACCGGCCGATGAATCAGGCAGGCTGGAAAAGGAAATACGAACTTATGATTTTTTGGATGCGAACCATGTATGGTATGAGCGGATCGATCACGAAGCAGCGATGACGATGGAGGTTTGCGAGGAGATTGACAAGGCGTTGGAGGCGACAATCTGCAAGAACCTGTTCCTGTGCAATCGCCAGGAGACGAACTTTTATCTGCTGATGCTGCCGGGACATAAGAAGTTCAAGACAAAGGACATCTCAAAGCAGCTTGGTGTAGCCAGACTTTCCTTCGCAAAGGATTCCTATATGGAAGAATATTTGGATATCACGCCGGGCTCCGTGAGTGTGCTTGGGCTGATGAATGATACGGAAAATCACGTACAGCTTCTGATGGATAAGGATCTGGTGCAGGATGAATATGTAGGCTGTCATCCATGTATCAATACAAGCAGTCTGCGCCTGAAGATGGACGATCTGTTACATGTGTTGCTTCCGGCGATGCACCACGAGCCGATTTTCGTGACAGTGGAGGATGAGGAAAGTCGAATCAGTTAAAAATTGTAAAATATATAGCTATTTTTGTAGATTCATGATACACTCAATTTAACTTGACAGAGGGGGTGAACGCGTGGATACGATGCAGATTGTGAATCAGCTCGATGGTTTGCATAAGAAGTACAGACAGGCGATGTATTTATTCGCAGCTCCAGTTGTATTGCTGGTGATAGCCTATATAGGGGCACCGGGAATGGGGGCGATGGCGGGCACAGTAGTTGCGGTATTGATGTTTGCGGTACCCGTTGGAACCATTTATGCATCCGGCAGGATGTCAAAGATCAACAAGGAATATCAGATGATCTACAAGAATGCATTTGTTGTTTCAATATTGAACAAGACATTCTCGGATGTTCAGGTGAACTGGGAGTGCGGATTTACGAGACAGAATGTCGAGCAGATGGGACTGTTGAAGCTTGGAAATCGTTTTGATTCCGAAGATCTGATCCACGGAGCATATGAAGGTGTCTCCTTTGATCAGGCGGATGTCACGATCAAGAATGTGACGGGAAGCGGAAAGAACCGGCATACAACGACGTATTTCAAAGGACGGGTATTCGTGTTTGATTTGCAGAAATCCGATATACGTTCTGTTGGTATCCGGTCGAAAAATTTCCAGTATTATGGAAATCTGAATGGATTTCATCACGAGAATGTGAAGCTGGAGAGCGAAGCGTTCAACCGGGAGTTCAAGGTGATGGCAGCCTATCCGGTCGATGCGTTTTATGTGCTTACTCCACAGACGATGGAATGTGTGACAGACCTGTACCGGCGTGCAGGAAATGTAGCCCTGCGGTATCTGGGTAACAAGCTATATGTGGCAGTCAATACAACTGGAAATGCATTTGATGGTGATATCAAGAAGCCATTCGTCTATGTGGATGAAATCAATAAGATTAAAAATGATTGTGCTGTGATTATGGATATCGTACACCGGTTGCGGATTGGAGATGCACAGTAGCATTTTTATAATCAAGTAATATAATTTCTATGAAAAAGAGAGGAGAACAAATTATGGAAGCGATTATTACAGTGATTATTGTACTTTTGGTCTGTATCGTGATCTGGTACATATCAACATCGAATGGAATCAAGCGGTCACAGCTTAAGGTGGAGGAAGCAGAGTCCGGAATCGATGTGGCACTCACGAAGCGTTACGATGTGCTTACGAAGATGCTCGATGTCGTAAAGGGATATCAGGCACATGAGAAGACAGTTCTGACCGAGCTTGTCAAGCTTCGAAGCGGCATGACGATGGCAGAGAAGAATGCAGCCAATCAGAAGATGGAACAGCTTACAAAGGATATCAACATTCTCGCAGAGAATTATCCGGAGTTAAAATCCAGCAACAACTTCATGGAGTTGCAGAAGACGATTGCAGATGTGGAAGAGCATTTGCAGGCAGCCCGCAGATTGTACAATGCGAATGTCAACACGTACAATACGAAGCTTGTTGTATTTCCGAGCAGCATCGTAGCAAACAACATGCATGCGGTAAAGAAACCATTCTTCGAGGCAGAGGAAGCAAAGCGTCAGGATGTGAAGATGAGCTTCTAATTAAAATAAAAATCTTAAAACAAAAATCCGGAGCGTTCATGCAAATGAATTCTCCGGATTTTTTATGGCAACGAGGAAAATGCACGCATTATGCGGTGCATTTGACAATCGTTAATCGAAACGCAGCATGTCTCTGCGGGACTGTATATGTACTAGGATGCATCTTGTATCTGACTGTCTCCAAGGCGCCCGTGTTTCTTCATCCATACAAATGCACCCACGCAGATAATAACCGAAAGCATGGATCCGGCAGGCGCCGCAAGCCCCATCGGGAACAATGTATCTGCGAAGAACTTCGAGGCCAGATACGAACCCGGTACACGCAGACAGATGATCGCAATCATATTGTGGATGAATCCGATGTAGGATTTGCCGTATGCACAGAAGTATCCGCTGAAGCAGAAATGGATACCGGCTAATGCACAGTCGACGATATAGCCACGCAGGTATTGTGAACCAAGCACGACAACCGCGGCGTCCTTCGTGAAGATGCCGACGATACCTGCGGTAATCAGTTCCCCGATGATTGCAACGATTATCCCATAGGTAAATGTAATCAGAATGGCATATTTCAGCGTCTTCGATGCACGGTCATGCTTGCCGGCACCGATATTTTGTGCGGCAAGTGCAGAGACGGTTGCAAGCATCGAAGATGGCACGATGAAGAGTGCGCTGATCACTTTTTCGACGATACCGACGGCGGCAGCATCATTTAAGCCACGGCTGTTTGCGATAACTGTGATAATGATAAATGCAATCTGGATACAGCCATCCTGAATCGCAACCGGAATACCGATCTTTAAGATCTCGCCGAGCACAGCACGACTTGGGATGAAATCCTGTTTGCAAAGTTTGATGCCAAGCTTCTGTTTCTTTGTCATGAGCAATGAGATAATAACACTTAACGTCTGGGCGAGTGTCGTGCCAAGTGCGGCTCCGGCGGCACCCAGATGGAGAACTCCCATAAATACATAGTCGAGCGCGATATTTGCTGCGCAGGCAATCGCGATAAAATACATCGGACTTTTCGAGTCACCCATACCACGGCAGATGGAAGCGATGATATTATAAGCTGTAATAAACGGAATTCCGATAAAGCAGATCGTCAGGTACCGGATCGAACCCTCGATTGCTTCGACCGGTGTCTGAATCAGTAACACGATCGGTCTTACAAGCAGCAACAGAACAATCGTCAATACGATGGAAAGTCCCATGAATAAGGTTACGGAGTTTCCGACTGTTTTTGCAATTTCATCCTTATGCCTGGCACCGACGGCACGCCCGATTATGACAGTGGATCCCATTGCCAGACCGACGATCATGACGGTCAGCATGTGCATGACCTGACTGCCGTTTGCAACGGCGGTCGTACTTTCGGTTCCGTTAAACTGTCCGATAATGAACAGATCCGCCATACCATATAATGTCTGTAAAAAATAAGAAAAAAGATATGGAAGCGCAAAATATAAAATCGTCTTGAATACGCTTCCGGTTGTCAGATTTTTTTCCATAGTAAATAAAGCCTCCTACGAAGTCTTTTTCAACCCCGCATCCTATATTAAACCTTACAACAATTGTAAGGTCAATGCCAGTTATGCATAAAATTATAAAAAAATAAGCTTTTTATACATAAAAATGTATTGTATTGCAAAAAAAACGCGTCTTTCGTTGCATTTTTTGTCGCAGGATGCTATATTAAATCGTAAATGTGAAGAAAGGAAGTAAAATATTATGAAACTTAAGAAGTTAGTAGCAATTACATTGTCTGCAGTTATGTGCATGGCAGCACTGACAGGATGTGGCGGAAAGAGCGATTCTGCAAAGAAGACAGCCAAGGTTATCGAGGTAGATCTGACCGATGAGCAGTATGCATTCGGTGTAGATAAGGATCAGCCGGATTTATTAAAGGAAGTAAATCAGTTCGTTAAAGACATGAAGTCTGATGGAACATTTGACGAGATCTGCAACCGTTATTTTGGTGATGGTACTCCGGTTCCTGTGAAGTCAGCAGCTTATGACGAGAGCAAGGATCAGTTGGTAGTAGCAACAAACGCTGCATTTGAGCCATTTGAGTATATGGATGGTGAGAACTATGTTGGTATTGATATGGAGATTGCAAAGGCACTTGCAGATAAGCTTGGTAAGGAGCTTGTAATCCAGAACATGGATTTCGATGCCGTATGTCTCTCTGTTGGCCAGCACAAGTGTGATGTTGCCATGGCAGGTCTTACAATCAAGCCGGACCGTGAAGAGTATGTAGCATTCTCTGATCCATATTACAGCGCATCACAGAAGCTTATCACATTGTCTACAGATACAGAGTTCGATGCCTGCAAGACAGCCGACGATGTAAACAAGATTCTTGAGGCAAAGGGGTCTGACTTAAAGATCGGTTTCCAGAACGGTACAACCGGTCAGTTCTACTGTGAAGGTGATGACGACTGGGGATTCCCAGGACTGAAGATGGAGTCTAAGGGTTACAAGAATGGTTCCCTTGCAGTACAGGATCTGTTAAATGGAAACATCAATTACGTAATCATCGATTCCGCTCCTGCTGAGAGCATTACATCATCTATCAATAAGATGCAGTAATTTGAGAAACGAAAGGATATTTCATGGGAGATATAGGAACTAAAATAGACAAATTCATAGAAATATTCATCAATAACCGTGGGTATGTAAAAGTATTAGAGGGCTTGAAGAATACGCTGATTATCGCTGTGATCGGTCTCGTCATCGGTGTTGTGATCGGTACTTTGATCGCGATGGTGCGTGTGATTCCGAAGTATAAGCGTCTGCCGCGTGTCTTAGATGCCATCTGCCGGTTTTACGTCGGATTGTTCCGTGGAACTCCTATGGTTGTACAGTTGTTGGTATTTTATTATGTATTGCTGCCTCTGATGGATGCACATATGACAGGCGTACAGGTATCTATTATGGTATTTGGCTTAAACAGTGGTGCATACATCTCCGAGATCATGCGAAGCGGTATCCTCTCCGTAGATCCGGGGCAGATGGAAGGTGGACGTGCGATGGGCTTGAGCTTTGCGACAACTATGCGCAAGATCGTCATTCCACAGGCAGTCAAGAATATCCTGCCAACACTTGGAAATGAATTTATATCGTTGATCAAGGAAACTTCCGTAGTCAGCTTTGTTGGTGCTTCAGATCTGTATGTGGCATTCAACTTCATCGGAAGCAACAGCTACGAGTTCATGATTCCATATCTGGTTATGGCAATCATCTACATCGTGCTTGTCCTGCTGATCAGCTTTGGAATTAAAATGATGGAAAGGAGCCTGAGAAAGAGTGATAGAAGTCATTGATCTTGAAAAACATTTTGGTGACAATGAAGTCTTGAAAGGCATCAACGTCACTGTGGACAAGGGCGACATTATGGTTGTCATCGGTCCTTCCGGCTCCGGTAAGAGTACATTTTTGCGCTGCCTGAACTGTATGGAAGATCCAACAGGCGGACAGATCATCTTCAATGGTGTTGATATTGCAGATCCAAAGGTTGATATCAATATTCACCGCCGCCGTATGGGAATGGTGTTCCAGCATTTTAATCTGTACAATAATAAGACAGTTATCCAGAACATCATGCTTGCACCGGTCTATGTACAGTGCCAGGATCTGAAGAAGGCGAAACGCCACAACCGGTTCCTTCCGCTTACAAACCTGTTCCGCAAGGAGAAGCAGGAGAAAATCGAAATCACAACGACCAAGGCAAAGATTGTAGCGGAAGCGAAAGAAAAAGCAGAAGATCTGCTGAAGAGAATCGGACTGTTAGACAAGGCAGACGTATATCCGTCTACACTTTCCGGCGGACAGAAGCAGCGTGTGGCAATCGTGCGTGCACTTGCAATGAATCCGGATGTGATCCTGTTCGATGAGCCAACCTCCGCGCTTGATCCGGAGATGGTAGGCGAGGTATTGGATTTGATGAAGGCAGTTGCAAAGGAAGGCATGACGATGATCATCGTTACCCATGAGATGGGATTTGCAAAGGAAGTTGCAAACAAAGTTCTCTTTATCGACGATGGTCAGATCTTGGAATCCGGCACACCGGAAGAGTTCTTCGGCAATCCAAAGAATCCGAGACTCAAAGAATTCCTGTCGAAGGTGTTGTCATAGTCTAATTAGATTATAGTAAATGCATCAACATTCGAAAAATTCGGATGTTGGTGCATTTTTTTGTTATAGTATATACAGAAGACATATGTATTTTGTAAGATACAGTAAACAGCAATTATGCAACTATTAAAGACATATCATATATTTCAGTATTCATTCATGTAGATATACGATATGTATGGAGCTTAGAAGTTCTTAATGTTCTGTAATTATATTAGCCATGTTTGAACACGATGTTCAAACAAGCCGCCACTGAGCCATGGATGGCGAGCGGAGGGCGCATAGGAATCGCAGATTCCTATTTAGGATGCGCCCGACAACCTGCCAACGAGCAAAGCGAGTGGGCGATTCCCGTGCGGCGGTGGCGTATATTACAAAATGTAGATCAGAACATATAGAACTTCTTAGCTTCAATACATTGTATATCGTATGAATCAATCTGAATCTATATATAGAATGCTAACCAGTTTCACCACGAAGTAAAGGGGAGAACAGTATGTACCAGATTCTGTTAGTGGAGGACGACAAATCCATCCGGGAAGTCATCGCAGATTACATGGACGAGAAAGGAAAAGACACGATGCGGCTGACGCTTGCTGAGGACGGAAGAGCCTGCGAGGGCGCACTCGAACGCCAGACATTTGACCTGATCCTGCTCGATGTGATGCTTCCGGATATCGATGGATTTACACTTTGCCGGATGATACGGAAAAAAGATATGGTTCCAATCGTATTCCTGACCGCAAAGGGAAGCGAGGAGGATATACTCTGGGGCTACGGACTTGGCTGCGACGATTATATCGTGAAACCATTTTCGCTGGCGACACTGTATGCGAAGATACTTGCCATCCTCCGGCGGACAAAACAGGAGAACCAGAAAGAGACGATTACCTGTGGCGCGATCCGGATGGACAAGCAGAGCTGTCAGGTATTTGTGAAGGAACGGGAAGTACAGCTACAGAACAAGCAGTATGAGATCCTGCGATTCCTGATGGAGCATAAAAATATCGTTTGGTCGCGGGACGCCCTGTTAAACCACATTTGGGGATATGATTACATGGGTATCGACCGTGTGGTGGATAACCAGATCAAGAAGCTGCGGAGTGCGCTTGGCGAGGAAGGAAAACGGATTCAGACGGTGGTAGGCAGGGGGTATAAAATATCGGATGCGTAGCAATGTGTGAAAACGGAAAAATTATAGTTAGTATTTTATCTGATGTGTGTTCAGGCAAAACAGGCGCAGATAAGAAGGTGGAGGGATGCATATGAAGTTTACAATCTTACCGGATTTTGAAGCAAATAGAAAAAGACGCGCAATCCGCAGGCAGAAGCGTGGGCAGCGAAGAGATGCGCGGCAAAGCCGGAAGAACTACTGGTATCTGAAACGGAAGAAGTTCTGGCAGGTTTGGCTGGAACGGTTTGTCCTTGTGCTTCTGATTCTTGGAATGGGTGGTGCATGGTATTTTAGGACCGTGGTGCAGGATACGGAGGATAATGCGGAATTTGAGATGGATCAAAGTCAGGAAATTATTCAGACTTATATTGAGAGGCGGTATGAAGAACTGACTGCGATGGGAATGAAGTCCGGAAAAGAGTTCGATGATCAGATGGGCGCGTATATGTACCGTATGATTCCGAGCAGATTGATGGGCGCGTATGGCGTATCTGCAGCGGCAGCGGCGATCTATAATGAAAATGGAGAGCTTCTAACCGACAGCAGTCCACGGTTTTATCTGTACTGTGACCGGTATGAACCGGTAGGAGACGAGAACGATCATACAGTGAATCTATATCAGTCTTATTATACATGTGCACAGGAGCTGTCGGATGAATTTCTTCAGGATTATAACGACTATTTTCTCTATGGCAACATTGAAAATGGAGAACGAATGGAATTCGGAGATTTTTATGTAGATGAAGAGAAACGACAGTTTTATTTCAGTACCGTTTCTTGTTTAGAGCAAGGGAAAGTGGTGAAAACCTATGATTTTACACCGGAGCATGTAGAGGGCATGGAAAAAGTACAGGAAACGTATGACTACTGGACGAGAGAAGGAACACGCTGGTACCCGGTTCTTGGAATGCGGTCGGCGGAGATTTCGGAGCTTCTGCAGTTTGCATACGATGTGTATGATGATTACAAGGATGACAAACAGTTAAAAGGTGCCGGTGTGACAGCGGAACGGGGATACTTCGCCAAGACATATGCACGATATAATGTGATAGAAATCGGTGATCAAAGTAATGGAAATCCGGAATATACGGTTGTGTTCGCGTATAACTATGATTTCTTTCAGGCAAATCGTGGCTTTGTACAGAAGCTTGTAATCTGCTTGTCCCTTGCAATCCTGCTTATCAGTTTCCTATGGTCGCGGTTTACCTACGTGCGGCTTAAGGCAAGGTATGAGCTTGAAGATTATCAGCGGAATCTCACGAATGCAATGGCGCATGATCTGAAGAGTCCGCTGATGATATTATCCGGTATGGCTGAAAATCTGAAAGAAAATGTACATACGGAGAAGCGGGAATATTATGCGGAGGAGATGCTTAAGAATATCGCGGACATGAACCGTATGATCGAGCAGTCGCTTGGATTCTCAAAGCTTAGCCAGACAGGCAGGGTTGGCAGGAAGATAGAGGTTGATATGCGTGCACAGACGGATGCATTGATCGGAAAATATAAGGAGCTTGCGGAGGCACAGGGACAGCATATTTCCGTGACAGGCGAGGGGCAGATGCGCGGAAATGAGGCGATGCTCCGGCAGATGATCGATAATCTGTTGCAAAATGCGATCCTGCACGGAGAAGAAGACGGACAGATTGAGATCAACATTGGAAATGGCATATACCAGATCCGGAATACTTACACGGGAACGCTTACGACAGAGGCGGCAAGAAAGCTTTTGAACCCTTATGTCAAGGAGGAAAACCGGAAACGGACAGGCGGACATGGGCTGGGACTTTCCATTGTGCATGAGATCGTGAAGCTGCATGGCGGTAAGCTTCATTTGAAGGTGGAAGAAGGTATGTTTCAAGTAGAAATTAAAATATGATAAATAGTATCATATGAATAGCTTTTCATATGTAAGGGAACGTGCTATAATCGGCAATAGTTAGTAAAAACTAACTATTGCCGGTTTTTTGCATTATATAAAAGAGAAATAGAGGATAAATTTATGAGTGGTACAGGGAAAAAGACCATTGTTGAATTTCAGGATGTCGTAAAAACTTATGGAGAAGGAGAGGCATTGCAGTATGCCAACAACCATGTGAGTTTTACGATTGAGGAAGGCGAGTTTGTTGTCATCCTCGGTCAGTCCGGAGCCGGGAAGTCAACCGTATTGAATATGCTTGGCGGCATGGATCTGCCGACATCGGGTAAGGTTCTGATCGATGGTGAGGAAGTATCGGCGATGAACGATAAGCAATTGTCAGATTTCCGTGCACGCAAGATTGGATTTATCTTTCAGTTTTATAATCTGATCCCAAGCCTGACGGTACGGGAGAATGTTGCGCTCACAAAGAGCATTGTGAAAGATGCTGCGGATCCGGACGAGATGCTTGCAGCGGTTGGACTTGCCAATCATAAGGATAAATTTCCATCTCAGTTATCCGGCGGCGAACAGCAGCGTGTATCGATTGCGCGTGCACTTTCCAAGAAGCCACGTATCATCCTTGGCGATGAGCCGACCGGTGCACTTGATTCTGAGACGGGTGTGATCGTGTTATCGCTCTTGCAGAAGCAGAGCCGCGATGGAAAGAATACTGTCATCTTAGTTACGCACAATGCGGATATCGCACAGTGTGCAGATAAGGTCATCCGCATGAAAAACGGAAAGATCCGTGAAGTGATTACAAACGAACACCCGCTTGCAGTTGAGGAGGTGGAGTGGTAATGCTATTTCGAAAGATGCTGCGTGAGTTCAAAGCGAACTTTGGACCATTCTTTTCTGTGTTTTTGCTCGCTGCCATTGCCATGATGTTGTTCATCACGATGGAGGGACATGTCGTATCCCAGAATGTAGCGCGAGGTAAATACCACGATGCATGTAACCTCTCCGATATCTGGATGTACGGAGAAGGCTTTACAAGTGACGATCTGAAAGCAGTAAGAAATCTGGATTTTGTGGAGCAGGCACAGCTGCGGATGCAGGTGACAGCGAGTGCACCGAAGCAGGATGGCGCACAGGTCGATCTGTTCTTAATGAAAGAAAATGAAGTGAATACACCGTATCTGATCGAGGGTGAGGATTTTAACCCGGATGATACAGACGGTGTATGGATAGCAAATGCATTTGCGAAGAAACGTGATCTGCATGTCGGCGATGCATTTACAATCGAATATAATGGGGTGACATTTACGAAGACGATCCGTGGTCTGGTCGAGTCTGTGGAATATGAGTTCCGGCAGGCGGACGGTGATGCAGATACCTATCTGGAGAACATCACGATGGCATATATGTCGTACGATGCATTTCCGGTTCGGGGGTATGTAACACATCTGATCAAACAGGAGAAGATTACGGCGGCAGATATTAAGAAACACGCAGATACCTATCAGGCAGTGCTCGATAAGCTGGATGAATACGGTATGAGTGTGGATGATCTGTCACAGGATATGCTTTTGACGATGGTCGAGAAGATGAGTGATGAGAAGCTTACGAAGATGATGCCGTACACACAGATGGTCATTAAGACGAACGACGGAAAGGCACTTGCACACGAGGACGAGATCGCCGATGCAATCGATCACAGATATTCAGCGATGATTGACCGCAAATCAGTACCGGGACTGGCAAGACTTGACAGTGAGCTTGACCAACACCAGACATTTTCGTATTCCTTTATGATTATCCTCGTTGGTATTGCAATTCTTGTTATTGCAACATCCATGAAGCGTATGGTTGACAAGCAGCGGACGGAGATCGGAACGATGAACGCCCTTGGTATGAAGAAAGGAAAGATTCTGTTCCATTATTTAAGCTTCAGCTTATTTATTTCCCTGTTTGGTGTGATCGCCGGAATCCTTCTGGTTGTCGGAGTGGCAATCGTAGCCGCATGTGTGCTGGCAGATTTCTTAAGCTGCAAGAAGCTTCTGAAGATCCGTCCGGCAGAAGCACTTCGCCCGGCACCACCGAAGCAGGGCAAACGGTGCCTGTTCGAGAAGCTGCCGTTCTGGAACAAGCTTTCGTTCCAGGCACAGTACAATCTGCGCGATGTCTCACGTTCAAAGCTGCGTGCCTTCATGTCGATCATCGGAACTGCAGTTGGTATGCTTCTGATGTTATATGGTGTAGGCTGTAATGAGCTTGTGCCGCAGATGGAAGATATGATGTTTGGCAAATCAACCATATCTGAATATCAGGTGAAGCTTTCTGCCGACGCATCGCTCTCCGAGGTAAATGCGATGCAGGAGGAGCTTGGTGGAGAACTGGTGATGATCGACCAGATCGAAGTATCCAAGGTGCAGAATCCAACGACGGATGAGAAGAAGAAACAGACGATCACCGTGATCGAGGGGAAAGGACTGTACAATATTCTCGACCTTGACAATCATATCACATCGATCAAGCCGGGGACTGTCAGTGTCAGCCGCAAGCTTTCTGAGATAATGAAGATTCATGTCGGCGACACGATTTACTGGCATCTGTACAGCAAAAATACATGGTATGAAGCAAAAGTTGGGGCGATCTATCGAAACTCTGATACACAGGGAATCGCGTTTTTGAAGGAAGATTTCGAGAAGACCGGAGCAGCCTATACACCGACACTGCTTATGACAGACAACAAGGATGCTGAGAGTAAGAAGACACTTTCTTATGTCAGCGGTGTGAACAGCCAGACCGAGATGAAGGAAGCATATGAGAAGGGCATGGAGGTTATGAGTATTATGATCTTCGCCATGATCCTGTTTTCTGCCGTGATGGTTGTAACGGTACTGTACAATTCCGGTTCGTTGTCATTTAATGAGCGTATCAAGGAATTTGCAACTCTGAAGGTACTTGGTATGCAGTCTGCGAAGATCCGAGGCATGCTTTCTGGACAGAATTTCTGGCTGTCACTCATCGGAATCGTGCTGGGCGCACCGCTCGGAAATCTGACATTAAATGCGATGATAAACAGCAACGGGGAAAACTACGACTATATGCTGAAGGTTCCGGCGATGGATTATATTTTATCCGGTATCTTTGTGTTGATCATCTCCGTTCTTGTCAGCTTCCTGTTCGCAAAGCGGATCAAGAAGCTTGACATGATCGAAGTATTAAAAGGGGTAGAGTAATCCGGCAATCTAACCTCTGCCGAAAATCGTATCCATATCCTGCTCCGGCGCCGTAAGTGGCTGGAGCTGGTAGGTATCAACTAAGAACTTGACAACGGTCTCGGACATGAATGCCGGGAGCGTCGGGCCAAGGTATATCTTTTTGACACCGAGGGAAAGCAGGGTGAGCAGGATGCAGACAGCCTTCTGTTCGTACCACGATAAGACGAGGGTAAGCGGAAGCTCGTTGATGCTGCACGAAAATGCATCTGCAAGTGCGAGGGCAACCTTGATGGCACTGTAAGAATCGTTGCATTGCCCCATGTCTAAGATACGTGGAATCCCGTCGATCTCCCCAAGGTCGATATCGTTAAAACGGTATTTACCGCAGGCGAGTGTCAGGACGAGGGAATCCATTGGTGTCTGCTTTACAAATTCCGTATAATAATTTCGTCCCGGATGGGCACCGTCACAGCCGCCGACAAGAAAGATGTGTTTGATCGCACCGCTCTTGATGGCGGCTATGATTTTGTCTGCGTGGGATAAAACTGCACCATGTGCAAAACCGGTCGTTACAATATGACCGCCGTTAATACCGCTCATGCTGTGGTCGTGCTCATAACCGCCTAAGCGTTTGGCGTGTGCAATCAATTCGCTGAAATTCTTGTGTCCGTCTTTATCTCCGGTGATGTGCTTCATTCCGGCATAACCGACAACGGATGTCGTGTAAATGCGGTCAGCGTAGCTTGGACGCGGCGGCATCAGACAGTTTGTTGTGAAAAGCACAGGGGCAGGGATATTCTCGAATTCCGTCTGTTGACTCTGCCAGCTGGTTCCGAAATTCCCGGCAAGATGCTTATATTTCGCAAGCTCCGGATAGCCATGTGCCGGAAGCATCTCGCAGTGTGTGTAGACATTGATACCGGTTCCTTCTGTCTGTGCGAGCAGTTCTGCCATATCTTTTAGGTCATGACCGGACACGACGATAAATGGTCCCTTCCGGATGTCGGTGTGTACGCGTCGCGGTTCCGGAGTGCCGAAGGATTTTGTATTTGCTGTGTCAAGCAATTCCATACATTTGAAATTAACCTGCCCAAATTCCATGATCAGGGCAATCCATTCTTCCACAGTGTGTTCCCGATTGACCTCGCATAAGCCCTTGTAAAACCATCGGTTGACGTCCTCGTTCTCATAGCTTAAGTTGCGGGCGTGATGCGCGTAGGCGGACATACCCTTCAGTCCGAAGAGCAGGGTGGAGCGAAGCGATACGATATCGTTTGCACCATCCCACAGAGAGATAACCGGAACAGGTGTGGAACCGATGCGTTCCCGCTCCGCAATGACACGATGGATAAAATCCCGGATCGCATCGTTATCAAAATTCACATTGGTCAAGGTTGTGAAAAGTCCGTCGATGATCAGACGGCAGGATTCGGACGTGAAATTCTGCTCCTTCGTAGCTGCCTCAGCCAGCTGGATCAGCTCGCATACGAGCTCGTCTTGCAGATTAGAGGTTTCTGGCTGTTTGCCGCAGACACCGGTTGTCACACAGGCTTTGTTGCCTGCGGTCTGCTGACATTGAAAACAAAACATTTCTGACATGATTGTACTCCTTTGAAAATAGATTCTTACGAAAGTATGAACCGGAGAATCTAAATTTATTCAAAAATCGGGTTGTCAAACAAAAATCCTGTGGTATAATACCCATGTATATAGGAAAAAGCGTTGACGGAAAGAGTAGTGCATGGGCACCATCCAGAGAGAACGACATAAGCTGGAAGCCGTTTATGGAAGAAATGTATGAAAACCATTCCCGAGCTGTGCGTAGAAGATGACCGGATGACCGGTTGTTGAAGCGTCACCGTAAGGCATGCGTTAAAGCCAAATGAAGTGAAACACTAAGGTGGAACCGTGTGAAAGCACCCTTAGATACAAGGTTAAGGCATTGTATCTCAAGGGTGCTTTTTGGTATTTTGCGAAACAACTTCGTAAAGTAGATTGAGACACATATGAATTGTAGTTCTTAAGCAGACCGTTGAAGCACGCTGGTACTTAATGAACGGCAAACTTGTTTGTCGTGAATTTAGTACCACTGCGTGCTGAACCGAGCGAGAGCGTGTCTGCGTAGAATACAATTCATATGTGGCTCCCATACAGTAGGGTTGTTTCGCAATAATGGAAAAAGGAGAATAAGAAATGGTAAACTTCAAAGAAGACGAGCAGTTAAAAACATTGAACCACTCCTGTGCCCATCTGATGGCGCAGGCAATCAAGCACCTGTACCCACAGGCAAAGTTCTGGGTAGGACCGGTTGTTGCAGAAGGCTTCTACTATGATGTAGACCTTGGCGATGACGTAATCCGTGACGAGGATATCGCAGCGATCGAGAAGGAAATGAAGAAGGTTGCAAAGTCCGGCAAGAAGATCATCCGTAAGGAGATTTCCAAGGAAGAAGCTCTGGAGATGTTCAAGGATGATGAGTACAAGCTGGATCTGATCTCTAATCTGGAAGATGGAACGATTTCCTGCTATGAGCAGGGCGATTTTACAGACCTCTGCCGCGGTCCTCACGTAGATAATGTAAAGCTTTGCCGTAACTTTAAGCTGCTCCGTCACTCAGGCGCTTACTGGAAGGGCGACAGCAACAACAAGGTATTGCAGAGAATTTACGGTGTCTGCTTCCCGACAGCAGAAGAGTTAGAGGCACATCTGAAGCTTCTCGAAGAGGCAAAGGAGAGAGACCATAGAAAGATCGGTAAGGATATGCAGCTGTTCATGGTAGACGATCTCGTTGGACGTGGACTTCCGATGTTCCTTCCGAAGGGGTATACGATCTGGCAGGAGCTGGAGAACTACATCAAGGATAAGGAGCGTAAGCTTGGCTACCTGCACGTTATGACACCATGTGTTGGTACGGTGAATCTGTACAAGACATCCGGTCACTGGGATCACTACAAGGAAAACATGTTCCCGGCCATGGACGTAGAGGGTGAGTCTTTCGTTCTTCGTCCAATGAACTGCCCACATCATATGATGATTTATGCAAACCGTATGCATTCTTATAAAGACCTCCCAATCCGTATTGGTGAGATCGCACATGACTTCCGTTTCGAGGCAAGTGGTACATTGAAGGGTATCGAGCGAGGCAGACATTTCTGTCAGAACGATGCGCATTTGTTCGTGACACCGGAGCAGATCGAGGATGAGTTCTCAAAGGTTGTAGACCTGATCTTCAGCACATACAAGGATTTCGGTATCACAGATTACCGTTGCGTGCTGTCACTGCGTGACCCGGAGAACAAGGTAAAATACCACGATGATGATGAGATGTGGAACACAGCCGAGGATGCACTTCGTAAGGTATTGAATGACCTTGGCATCGAGTATACAGAGGAAATCGGCGAGGCAGCATTCTACGGACCGAAGCTTGATGTAAATGTAAAGCCGGCTGTCGGAAATGAATATACACTTTCTACCTGTCAGCTTGACTTCTGTCTGCCTGCGAAGTTTCAGCTTACTTATATTGACAAAGATGGCGAGAAGAAGACACCGGTTGTATTGCACAGAGCAATCCTTGGTTCGCTGGATCGTTTCATGGCATACATTCTGGAGGAGACAAAGGGTAACCTTCCAACATGGTTAGCACCGGTTCAGGTAAAGATTATGCCGGTTAAGACAGACAACGAAGAACTGATGGCATACGCACACAAGGTTGTGGATGCGCTGGATGCGAAGAATGTCCGTGTAGAATTAGACGACAGAGCAGAGAAGCTTGGCTACCGTATGCGTGAAGGTCAGGTGGAGAAGGTTCCATATCTTCTGGTTCTTGGCTTCAACGAGGTTGAAAATAACACCGTATCTTACAGATTGCATGGTCAGGCAGATACAACTGTTGTTGGTCTGGATGAATTTGTTGCGAAGATTGAGGAAGAGATCAAGACAAAGGCGAAAAACAGATAATCAATGAGGAAACATCGAGTGCTTAGAGTGATCGGTTGCGTCGTTGGCGCAATCGTGGTCATTCTGCTATATGAAATGATTGGAATATTTGCTGCATACAAGAAGCAGCCGGAGCTCTCGGAAGAGACGAAGCAGAGCCTGCATCCCGAAGATATCTATACAGATGCAACAGTTGAAGAACGCGCATGTATCATTGAAGAAAATGGGGATGCGTTATTGCAGCGTGTCCGCCTGATTGAACAGGCGAAGGAAGAAATCATCTTATCTACGTTCGCATTTCACGATGATGACAGCGGACAGATCATGATGGGCGCTTTGCTTCGGGCAGCGGAGCGGAATGTGCACATCCGTATCCTGGTGGATGGATTCGAGAGCTGGACGGCGATGGAAGGAAATGCATATTTCTATGCAATGTCGTCGCATCCGAATATCGAGATTAAGGTGTATAACCGCGCGAATCCGTTAAAACCCTGGGAGATGATGGGGCGGATGCATGACAAATATCTGATCGCAGATGGGAAAACATACATCCTTGGCGGACGAAACACGTACAATTATTTCCTTGGTGAATTCCCGGGACATAAGAATTACGACCGAGATGTGCTGGTCGTCTGTGAGAATCCGCAGGCAGATAGTTCCGTGAACCAGTTGCTTGTTTATTTTGAGACGATCTGGAGTCAGAAGGATTGTAAATATTTCCATGACAAAGAGAAACTTGCCGACCGGAAATCCGTCAAGCAGGCGAAGGAAGATGTGCAGACGGCATTTGCCACTTATTACGATGCACAAAAAGATACAATCACAGACACGGACTTTGAGAAGGATACGGTTGTAACTGACAAGATCATGTTGATCTCGAATCCAATCCATACCGGGGCGAAGGAGCCGACAGCATGGTATGAGATGGGCGTCCTGATGAAGCAGGCGAAGAAGCGTGTAAAGATACACACACCGTACATCATCTGCAATGACATGATGTATGACACATGGTCGGATGTTGCCGCAAATGTACCGGAATTTACGGTTATGACAAACTCTGTCGCGAATAACGGCAACCCGTTTGGTTCCGCAGATTACCAGAAAAACCGGGACAGGATCAGTAGTACCGGTGTTACAATCTGGGAGTATGAAGGAGGATATTCGTATCATGGAAAGAGCATTTTGATCGACGATGATATATCCATCATCGGTTCGTTCAATATGGATATGCGCAGTGTCTATCTGGACACAGAACTGATGCTCGTAATTCGAAGCAAGGAGATCAACGCCCAGTTGGAATCAGCCATGATGAAATATGAACAGGGCGCACGACAGGTGCTTGCTGACGGACAGTATGCGAATCCATATCATGTGGAGCCAATCGCACTCACACCGAAACGCCGCCGTAGAGTATTTGTTGTACGGTATCTGCTTGGATGGCTGCGGTTTTTGTTTTAGGGATTTTTATTCTGTAGGAGGTAATGGATTATGATAATGGAAAATGATGAATTTGTAATTCCAGAACAGTATCGGAAAATGTCCGTTACTGAATTAGATGCAGAAGCAAATAAAATGTTGAAGGAGATACAACAAGGGAAACGAATAATTTGAGATAAGAAAAAAGCTGCACAGGGAAAGAATGAAATAGTTTTCTATGTTGAGTAGCAAAAACTCTCTGAGGTTTTGAACAACTTCAGGGAGTTTTTGTGTCTTATAGAGAATATAAAGTGAGGAAGGAAAACAAATATAGATAAAGTTATACTATTTGGTGCAGGTGCGGAACAAGGATATAACCTTGCATTGGGAAGTAAAAACTCACCTATAAAATCGACACATTCCCCTATAAAAATCCCCTAGTATCCGATATAATAATATGTAAAAATAATAATAGTTAATTGTGCGATACAGGAAACATGTTTATGCGTGTGAAGTCACCGGGCGGTGTCCGGTGACTTTCCTGTAAATGAGCATAAATGCGAAGGAGAATAATCTATGATTCGAATGGAGATTGCGCTGATATTGATTCTGGCGTTTGTGGCAGGAATCTATTTCTCGGCGAGGCGGAGACAGACCGCGTTACATAAGACATTTTCGGTACTTTTGATCGTGGTGATCGTGCATCTGATGTTCGATGCGGCGACGATCTATACGGTAAACCATCTTGCTCAGGTACCGCTTGTTCTGAACGATGTTTTACACCGGCTGTTTGTCGGTACGATGGCGTTAGTTCTGTTCTTTTTCTATCAGTATATTGCGATACTGGTGGAAGAAGAGACCGGGAAGAAGCGGACACTGGATCTGCCGGCACGGATATTTCTTGTGATTTCAGAAGTCGGGGCGATGATACTCCCGATTACTTACACCGAGACACCGGATGGAAATTATTCGGCGGGACTTTATGCATATGTAAGCTATGTCAGTGTGGCGGTGTATCTTATACTTTGTTCATGGCTGCTGCTTGCAAACTGGAAGCGGATGGACAATAAGAAGAAATTCGCCATCGGAATGGCACTTATATTTGAGTTCACAATCTGCTTCCTGCAGGGATTGCACCATACATGGCTGATCAGTGGAATGGGAATCACGCTTATGACGCTCGCATTCTATCTGACCTTGGAGAATCCGGATGCGCTGCGTGCGGAGCTTACGGAACAGAAGATGTCGATGCTCTATCTGAAAAGTCAGGTGAATCCGCATTTCTTGTATAATACGCTTGATACGATTCGAATTCAGGCGGAGTTGGACGGGGATAAGAAGGTTGCAAAGCTTCTGATGCGGCTTGTGGATTTCTTCCGGCTGAGCGTCAAGGTCGACCGTTCGATGGTCACGCTTGATGATGAGCTCGAACTTGTGGAAGCATATATGGAGCTGATGTGCTACCGGTATCCGGAGCTCTTCTGCGATTATGATATCGATCCGGACTTAGGGGCAGTGCAGGTACCGAACTTTATCTTACAGCCGCTGGTGGAGAACAGTCTGCTGCATGGAATGATGTAGGACGGATTTTGCGGACATTCAAAATAAAAAAGAATGTGGAGGTAACAGACAATGGCAAAATCATTATTTGAGGAACTGGGCGGCAAATACGAAAGGCAAGGGGATTATTTGATACCGTGCTTAACTGTACCCGCCGAAGAAGAACAGGCAATAGGCATCTGGGGGCAACGGCATTTAGATTATCTAAAACAGTACCGTAAAGTTACATACACCAATCTTCTTACAAGCGGCAGGCTAAACGCCTACCTTGCCGACATCAACAGACAGGCACAGGAACGCTTTGAAAGGCTCATAGAGGGTATGAAACAGGCACAGGGCATAACGGAACAGCTAAAGGCAGAAAACGCCTTAGAATGGACAGGATGCCTCAATAACATAAGGGCTTGTGCGAGGGAGATTGTGGAAAAGGAAATTATTTTTGCATAAACAGATGATTAGTGGCAGGGGGAAATCCTGCCGCTTTTTCTGCTTTAGTTTGTCAGCTTGACAAATAAAGGGTTAAGGAATATAATTAGATTCAGTATTATACAAGGAGTTAATAAATATGCGGCAAGGTATTCTTAAATAAACTGTCAATT